>Ga0123341_1000165_pt1 | contig 32544 bp, 21 predicted proteins | sample Turbeapinknodule_FD_89959 | JGI IMG/M metagenome (GOLD analysis project Ga0123341, IMG submission 89959) | Root nodule microbial communities of legume samples collected from Mexico - Turtle bean Mexico pink nodule | ecosystem: Host-associated > Plants > Roots > Nodule | place: Mexico: Nepantla...
GATGAGGGAAGGGAATGGAAAACAAGGAAAAAAGAAAGAGGAAATTCTTGAGAAGATACAAACACAATGAAATATAATCGATTGAGTAAAATTTTAAAAGTTAGTAAAAAATAAAAAATAAGAGAAAATAAAAACAAAAAAGTTGTAACAGAAACTCCATTAGTAATTAACTACAAATCACCAAAAATATATTAAATAAATATAGATGTATAAACAAACTAACAAGTTTATTATTATAAATTTTGGAAACCTAACTTTTTTATATAAAGAGATAGTAGATTTAATATTTTTAAAACGTATAAATAACTAACAATAATATCATAACACAATTTATATATAGTAAATTTAAAATAAAAATTATATTAAAAATATGTATTTATTACATTTTTAGTTGTATAAAATAATACTCCTTTCATGTTGTCTATAATAACATTAATTTTGTTTACACATTTTATTTTTTAATATATCCTTAATCTATATAACACCATTTTATTTATTTTTTCTATTTCATTTCCTCTTTCAAATAATCCTCAACTAATCTTCTCACAATCCTTTTCAAATTTTTCTTTGTAACTTCAAATTCTGTTTTCTTTCCACACGATATTGTTTTTGGGTTTTTTTTTTTTCCAAGTGATGAGCAATGAATGGGATGTATTTACGCTAAAACTAATAAAATACTTAGGTTAAAACATTGTATTATAATATTTTAAAGCTAATAAAATAGTTATGTTAAAACATTGTGTTATAATATTTTGTTTTAAAACATTTGGGAAAAAGGAGTCTCGAGATAATATCCAGTTTTTTTGTCACCCTGTTTTCTTTAGGGCCCAATTTTCTTTGTACGCGAAGGGTCGCTCTCTTTTTCTCTCTTTTCTCTTCTCTTCGCAGCCGCACCGCATCGCATCGCATCGCTTATTCGATTGCGTTGCCTCTCTGGGGCTTTCTCTTTTAATATCCAAATTCATCATCATCGGTAAGCCTTTTCAATCTCTATAAAATTCTTCAACGCCTCTTCCTAAATTTCTAGGGTTTCGATACCAATCCTCTTTTTACCTTCTTACTTTATTTCAACTCATAATTTTTCTATATCACCTTCTTTCGTCATCTCCAATTGCCTTCAGATCTCTCACGCTTTCTTCTTTAGTTTTGAAATTCCACGGATTTGCTGTTTTTTGGGTTTAGGGTTCCGTAAAAAAAAAACGAAGTCGTTCCGAAGGGGGATTAGGGTTTCCCTTGTAATTTACGCATATAGGTAGCCAGAGATATATGGCGGCTGGGAGACATGGCGGTTACCGCGAAAACGAGTTCAGAGAGCGCGAATCGAAACTCGAAGGTTCTAGACGCGGGTTCGCCAATTCGAAAGAGGATTACGATCGTGTTAGGAATGGTGGCGGTGATGTTGTGAGGGGTGGGTCCAGGGACAGGGTTAGGGTGAGGCAGAGGGATATTAAGGAGAGGGAAGGTGTTAATGGTGGTTACCGATCATCTTCGAGTAGGAGTGACTCTGGTAGTAGTGGCCTTGGTCCTCGCCGGTGTGGTTTCTCTGTCAAGGCAATGGATAGAGAGCCTGGTGAGCTTTCCAGTGAGAGTGGGTCTGATGATGCTATTGAATCAGAATCGGGTGCGAAAGACTCCGAGGTTGCCATGTTGGAAGAAAGAAGAACACGATCTCCACCGGTGCCGGAGAGGAAAAGAAAATTCTCGCCCATTGTGTGGGATCAGGATGACAAAGATGTCAGTGAGTCATCCAAAGTTAGGGTTTCTGCCTCTACAGTGGTGACAGCAGCTCTTCCTCCTCCTCCTCCATTGCCAAAGGCGTTCCTCCATCAGTCACAGTCACAGTCACCAAATGCTGCAAATGGTGGGGTTGAAATACATCCTGTCAATAACAAGGAGACCGAGGATCTCCAGATGAATGCAGCATCTAAGATTACCCTGCCCTCTCCTTCAGGTTTGCATTCATCACCTCCGAAAGGGAGGTGGGGTAATGATCAGGAGGAAGCTGAGCATTTAGAAGGTGAAGTTTATGTTCCAGCTCGCAATATATCGTCTTCAAGATGGGCAGCTGGAGATAACTCTCCTGGTGATGAGGGTGAGATCCTCAATGATGAGGAAATGCCCAAACGGAGGAGGAAGGTGTCTCCTGAGTTCTTGGATGGCAGACTAAGGAACAAGTTATTGAGCCCTGTGGAATCCAAGATAGAAGGGATTGAAGGAGCTAGAGCCAGATCATCTGAATCTGAAGAAAGAGGTGTCCGTGGGAGAACCTCCAGCAGTGATGATCATCCTGGTATCGAGTCAGAGAAGGATGACTTCATGGAGGTTGATCCTCAAGGTGGGAAAAGTGAAACCAGTGTCAGTCACTCGGACACGGAATATGAAGATGAAGATGATGGTCGGGAGACTCCGGAACCTCTTTCTCCACCTCAAAGAACTGTCAACATGCTTCAGGGTTGTAGAAGTGTTGATGAGTTTGAGAGACTTAACAAGATAGATGAAGGAACATATGGTGTTGTATATAGGGCTAGGGATAAAAAGACTGGAGAAATTGTAGCATTGAAGAAGGTCAAGATGGAGAAGGAAAAAGAGGGCTTCCCACTGACTTCTCTTAGGGAAATAAACATTCTTCTTTCTTTTCACCACCCATCCATAGTTGATGTTAAAGAAGTAGTGGTAGGAAGTAGCCTTGATAGCATTTTCATGGTCATGGAATATATGGAGCATGACCTTAAAGGACTAATGGAAGCAATGAAGCAACCTTTCAGCCAGAGTGAAGTGAAGTGCTTGATGATCCAGCTTTTAGAAGGTGTGAAGTATCTTCATGACAACTGGGTGCTTCATAGGGATTTAAAGACATCAAATCTGCTTCTAAATAATAGAGGTGAGCTCAAAATTTGTGATTTTGGCTTGGCTCGTCAGTATGGGAGTCCTTTAAAGCCATATACACACCTGGTGGTTACTCTTTGGTACAGGTAAATGCTAATCTGCTTATATATGCAATTTGATTTTCTCTCTTTTTCTCTGTATGTGTCTATTTACATCATAGGATATTTGGTATTACATTCTTAGGTATAGTTAGTTAACTGTTTTCATGAATTTGTGAACCATGTAGTAATGTTTGTCATGTCAAATGGTTGTAATAAAACTAATATTTGTTTAAAGCTATTATTATTATTATTATTATGCAACAAAGTAGCCTCATTGCCTTATAGTTGCAACTTTAGGTCAATATTTACGTGCTTATCCATCCTTTTTTATGCAGCATTAATACTTTTACATGAGTGCATGCTCTGTCATCACACTGGGTGTTTCACTTGTTGCACTTGCCTTCACATCTCAATATGTGTTTGGCTACATCTCTTGCCGAGATGAAGTCATTTACCTAATTGTTGTCCATATGTTTCTCAGGGCACCTGAACTTCTTCTGGGATCAAAACAGTATTCAACAGCCATAGACATGTGGTCTCTAGGTTGTATAATGGCTGAGCTATTATCTAAGGAACCACTGTTTAATGGGAGAACGGAGTTTGATCAACTTGACAAGGTATGGTAATGTTATTTTCTTTTCATCAGATATATTCTTGCATCATTTTTCTATTTCCTTGTAACATGTGGTGTCTTGCACTTAATTACTTGGTGGTTGTTTTAGACTTTTGATTTCTGTTATTCTACTTGTAGATTTTTCGGATTCTAGGCACCCCTAATGAAGCAATTTGGCCTGGTTTCTCGAAATTACCTGGAGTCAAGGTCAATTTTGTCAAACACCAGTAAGTGCTTACGATTTCCTTTATTTAGAAAGTTACTGTTTGATTATATTGTGCTTATGTTTTGCCACTGTTTTCCCAGGCTTCCAGCTTTGGGTGGTTCTGGTCTGACTATCTGGCCTTCCTTGGTGACTTGACTGTTGAACAACTTTTCTATTTTGTATTAACAGTTGGAATCTTCCTTTCAGGTACAACCTCCTGCGTAAAAAGTTTCCTGCCACATCATTCACGGGATCTCCTGTTCTTTCTGACTCAGGATTTGATCTGTTGAACAAGCTTCTAACATATGACCCCGAAAAGGTACAGTTTACATGAGCTACACGAATTAATTTGGTAATAAATATTTGTATGAATATTAAGATAAGACACTATTTTATGCAGAGGATCACTGCCGAAGCTGCTCTAAATCATGAGTGGTTCCGTGAGGTTCCTCTTCCCAAAAGTAAAGAATTCATGCCTACATTTCCTGCTCAACACGCTCAGGACAGGTATTTAACCTAATAGGAAATCCTGGAGCAATTTTTTTATACCAAAAGCTGTACTTGACTGTTCTATATTCTCGACAGAGGAGGAAAGTTGTGGAAAATATTTTGAGTCTTTATCTACAATTTTTCAGTTTTGACAAGTTTTCATGATTTCTTCATGTGAATAGGCGTGTGCGGAGAATATACAAGAGTCCAGATCCTTTAGAAGAGCAGCGCAGGAAGGAGTTGCAGCAGGGTGAATCAGGGACTGGTGGAATTTTTGGCTAAGAATGGAGCTTGCTAAGGCTATGTCTCAATAGTTATTCTAACACTGCTGAATGTTTTAGTGTTCGAGGTGAGGGAATACACTAAATGGAAGTTGGAAGCATGTTTCTTAGACGATCACTCGTTCTGTTTTTTAACAGGAACTTATTGCTTTAGCGAAGATGTATTCTTTTACCTCCCTGGGAACCAGATTTATTTCAGGTTAACATTCTTGATGCTTGATCATTATATAGAAATGCATCTGGGACATAGCTTGCTGCTCAAGGTGTGACATTTGGCTTCTAAAATTAGGAATTGTCAGTGTCTGCTGAAACTTTGTAACATATTTCCATTGGCATATTTGTAAACAAATTTTATCTGGTTTTGAGTATTAAAGCTCTGGATTTTCTAGCAGCTATCTCTCTTCTCTCTATTTTAATATTCACATTGTGTTTGCAAGAAACGGTGGGTGTGAAGTGCAAGAGGACCTTCTGTGCATCTTTCCAAAGAAATTGGGTGACATTATGCATTAAAAGGTAATGCATTCCTTTGATATCTTGGATATTAAGGAATGTGGATATGTTTTATGTGTGAGACAGATAGTGTCTCTAGAATTTGAAGCTATTCTAGTACTTCAGCCGATTTTTAATGTATGTTTGTATTGTTTTTTGTGGTAGTGGGGTGTGTTGGCGATGATGGAGGGTTCAGAGTACTTAGTTCTGTTTTATTCATCTTAATATTGCTACCTGAACAAATTATTGGTCTGTATTATATAATTCAGCAATGGCATATTATGAATTATTCTCCCAAATTTAATTTTGTGGATGACATGATCTACTGTGAATTATTTTATTGTGGATGCGACAATTTTAAGTAGAATTAATCATCACTTTTTTTTTATTTGAAGTGGCTGTGACCTCTTATCTGAGGGCAATGACCAATTATCAGAAGGAAACATTCTATATTTTTATGGATCCGAAGTAATGTTATACAAGAATTTATTTGCTGTGATAGGTTAATGTTTCCAATTCTTGTATCTAAGTGAAATGAATTGCAAAAAATTTCATGGCCATGATGGAATATTTTTGCAATTAGCTCTGTTTATGAGCTTATTTATTTTTATTTGGACTTGTTAATACTGCCATAATAAAATTGAAAGACAGGTCTATACTTTTGTATCATTCCTATTGATTAGAAAATCACCCCCTAATATTGTTTTGTGATGTTTAACAACTGTGTTTGAAAACATTTGTGCTCTTGTTTTGAACAGGCACATTCTTGTGTTAATGACTTTTTTTTACACCAATTTTTTAGGCAAGACCAAATTGTCAATGAACAGTGATTAACGCTCCATAAATTTGCAACCAAGTTTTTTACTGGATGCTTATTACTGTGCCTATTTTCCCCCTTTTTAAACAGTTTATTTTCCATCTCTCTTCCCCATGACAAGGAAATAAACAACTAATTTTCAGCTTTGCATACCTCTAGTGTTTGCTCTCGTCAATTCAAGAAGTGGAAAGTTAGCAAAACAGTTATCTTATTATCATATGAATACAAGAATTTTTTATGATAGTTGTCTGCAAATGTCACTGCAGTATCAAGTATCAAAGCAAGCAGGTTGAGGAGGTTACCAGTATATCTTAAAGTATAGAACTTCAATTAGTTGTTCCTTCAGTCTCTCTAGAGGTACAAAGCAAAACTTGGTTTGTTATAATGTGTTTTTCCGTTTTGTCTTTATAGATTTTTAAGATCTGAATTATTTACTTTTACTGTGCTGTAATAATTTCTTAATTCTTAGTATCAATGATATGGTCCCCCTTGCCCATCCTTCTCCTAAAATGCGATGTGGTAGATTATAACATTGAATTATGCACTGACTGCCTCAGTGTTATGCCCAGTTTATGGTGAAATGTTTTGATTGAAGCATGTTTAGGAGCAAGTACTCAGGTGTGTTTTCTGAGAATTGGAGAAATTTATGTTAACTGAGATTTCTTAATATTCCAATTCCCATTAAAGTAGTCAACTTTATATTAACCAGTTTAACAATTCCCTGAATTTTTTACTCGGGCACACTACATTGTAGTAGTTTGAAAAGAATTTTGCAAGCGGTAATTTGATCTGATGGCCAACAGTTATTTTAGATTTCTTAATATTCCAATACCCATGAAAAGTACTTTACCGGGTTGAACAACAATTCCCCGCTTGTTTACATTCCTTGGTCATTGTTTTACTTATTTTTTCATTTGAACATTGTGGGTAGTTTTTTTCTCTTTTAAATTTCAATATAAGACGGAAACCTTTTACTATGCTTTCATGATTTCTGCAAGAATTGATGCATTTTTGCAATGCTTATAGTACAATTGATAATTCTATTAATTGGTACAGCTGGGAGATTGGGTTGCTAAGAGATGTAAAGCATCCACTTCCCTTTCAACATCATTTACTGGATTTCATCAATGGATGGCTAATGCTGTAAGCATAAGCTGTATTTTTTTTTTTTATATTTCAATTGGTAGAAGACAGTTTTTGATATGAAATATTAGGTTTGTTATTTAAGTGTGGATGGGTTTGTATTTCATAGTGGCCGTGTCCACAAATCATTTATATGTTGTGTAGAAGATCTTTTCTTAAATAAGATTTGGATTATGTCGAAGGATTGGAAAATGATCTGTGAATTAACAGTTCTCGTGGATCATCGGCTGGACTGGGTGTAAAGGTAGGGAAAGACCCAAGATCCACTCAAACTTGGGTGCTTCTCTGTACACATCGATGACATTGAACCTAAATCTTAGCGCATGACCTTGAATTTGGAGATGAATTCAAACATACACTAGGCATAGAAGCAATTCATTACATGCATATATATTGTTTTAGTTACTCTTCGAGGTTATTGTTTATCTATGTATATTGTTTGACATAGTAGAAGGCTTGAACTATTTTGGACTGGAGTGGGTAGTTGAATACACACTAGGCATACAGAGGCAATTCAGTGCATGCACATATATTGTTTTATCGTGCCTATAGGTTTAGGGTTTCGTCTGTATGTGTTTTTTTTGCTGTGTCTGTAGGATGGAATACTTGAGTTTTTCTTGTGTCTAACTTGAAATTTTATGGGGTCAGGTGCCTAGGACCTTTTGTTTCAATTTAGTAAACTAAAATGCATAAAAAGTCATTGTACAATTAAAAGGATATAAAATCATGGTGGGTATATTTGTGACAAGTATACAACTTATGTATGATTTTACAATGTTGTAAATAGTTCGTAAGAATTTGAGAAAATGGACCAGTAATCAAGAATTTATTTGATGAATGTTGCATGAATGGTCTTTTGAATTGTGAAACAAAAAATAAAAATTGCATGGAGTTGCCTTTGATATGTGGCAGGTAGAGAGAAATAAAAATTGCTTGAATAGTTTTGCCTTGTTAAAGGTAGAGAAAAATTGAGCAGGAAACGGGAACACAAAATAACATGGTTCACACAGCAAGAGTGGAAGTTAGGACTGCTAAGCACCTAGGGAAAAGGCCGAAAAAACGCAACGTCAGATGATGTATTCTATGGGATTTCCAACCCTCCCAATAAGTTAAGGTTTTGAATTTTGTTGATTTTCTAAAAGATCCATTTCACCTTACAGGTAACCTAAACTATACTAAAAGGTTGAACCTCTAATTTTTCTAAATGTATATTAAAGTGTAATTGCTAACCTCTTGTCAAGGATTGGCGAACTTTTTGGGTTATGGTAGATCTTGTATTTCAAACTCCTTTTGTTGAGTTGCAGTTGATTTTTTTGGTTCAATCAAATGAACTCTTAACTTAATTATTTAAGACACCTTTAAATCTGAACTCCGAATGAGATTATTAAAGTAAAACGTCTTGCTAACTATTATTTTAAGAATATCGGTTGTATCGAAATCCATAAGCGCTATAACAAACCATAGGAGAACGGTTCTAATGCATTCCTATAAAAACCATTTTGCTTTTATTTTTCTAATCAGTCTCTATAGAGCACTCAATAGCATTTGTTAAAAGTAAATTTATAATTCTATTAATGTTTTAAGCTGTCTTCTAGTTAGGGTTATTATATGAATATCTAAGATTTATTTTTGGGAGATAAATATTTGTTGTTTAAGACTAATGGAAAAGGACTTTGAGGACGGTTTGGTATTTGCAAATTGGATTCGGGTACAATTGAAATTAAATTAGAAGGAAATTAAGAGTACAGTAAAACTGTAATCCTAATCGTTTATACACTTTGTTTTATTCTAATTTTTTTAATTAGGCAAATAATAATTTCTATACATTGGTATTCATTATTAGCCTTCTGAATGATAAATGGACTCGTCTATTATTATTTTTGATAGGATATACTTAAGATTAACAATATTGGATATTATGCTATGTTAAATGGTTCTATCAAGTTAAAAAATAATTGTTTCACAATGTAGAATGTATCTGTAGATTTATTAATTCAATTTGAGCTAAAGTACAATTTACCACTAGATTTATTAATTAATTATTGAATTGTTAAGATGGGTCGGTGGTAACCTGTAGAAACGTTTTTCGAACTTTCCCTTAATTTAAATCAAATAAAATTTACATATTTATCCCTGAAATCGCTTCTGATTCATTTGTCTTTTGGGAAGATGAGTTCATATTCGGCAACCAGTTAATGAACAAATGGTGTAGTATATAGGGACTAAACCTTTATACCGAAGCTGTTGCAGGAGGAGGGAATGCATATGAATTTGAAAAAGTGTACGAGTTTGTTTTACTTTACTTTGAACAATTGATTCTGAATCTTTATAGTTTCTGATAACATAATATATCAAAATATCAATACAGCAATAATTACTGAAATAAAATTCTCCCCACGCATATTTTTTTTAAGAAACATTAAAGAAAATATAGTAAAAAAAAACAGAAGACATAACACAAAAGGTATACAAATTTTTAACGTAGGATAAAAATCACGAATTGTTTAGATAAAATTAATATAATCATTTTGATAAATAGAGGATATAAAAGAGTTGAGTTTCTGATAAGTGTATATAAGCAATTCATACAATTAGTTAAAGCAAAGCAAATAACATATTTAGAAACTTAGTCTATCAGCTTTTTCCATACAACGTATTTGCTACAAGAATTATAAGATTCTTTGATTCCTACATCTTTTTGGATCTTTCTTATTAGATTTATCTTACTTCTTGTGCTTGCATCTAATATTGGAGTGTCTAAACATATCACAATATGGTAAATAGTCTTAATATTCTTAACATAATTTATCTTTTCAAGTCGTAATCTAGGTCAAATTTATCTGATGAATGTCTTACGATTGAGAAGAGAGGATTGAGAGTTTTGAACTCTTAGCAAATTTAGAAAAATACTCTTGCAGAAAAATATCTTTCCTTCAAGAGACTTTATCTTTATCTTTTCAGCATCTGTGTGTTTCTCTTTGAGCTTCTTATTTTAAAATCTAAAGCTTTAAATTTTTTATCTTAATTTTAAATACTGCCAAAGATTTTGTTGTAGCTAGTAAAAATATCTTTATTAGACATAATTTTCAATCATTTTCAAAAAAGATTTTAGGATCGAAACTTGAGTAACTTTCAAGAATTCAACTCTGACACCAATTGCTAGAATTAGTGACCAATTCTTAACTTTTCAAAGCTATAGTTCAAAAGTATACAAAACCCAATCCACAATCACACCATCTTTCATGGTGAAAGACTCATATTGGCGTGTGAAGGTGATAACTTTTCTCAACTAAACATTTTCGTTTACTTTTTGGTGTTCATCTTCACGGAGTACCAAATATCCTTGACACTCTTCAATTTGCAAACTTTTTTATATTCATTTTTTGACAAATCATAGATAAACATGTAAATTACTTTGTTGTTCAAATGCATCTGGTCAAACTTGTCTTGTATCCAATCCTCTTTTAGCACTTTAATGATAGTATCTCCTCGTGTGAACTTGATGTACATCTCCATCATATCCTTCCAGTAGGGGTAGTCCTCCTTAGAAACGTTGATGGCTTTGTGAGGGATGCTACCTCAACGATCAGACACCCTTTTATGTCAGCCATGTGGATCTTCTTTGTAGTTGCAAACTAGCGTTTAACCCTTTAAAGGTTGAACTCTAATATCAACGGTGAGAATATTCCAAATATACAAGAAGGAAGGAAGGAATAAATTTTGCATTTATTTATTTTTTTAAAACTTTTCACAAAGCTTTGTCTATAAACACGAACAAAAAGAAGTTTCGGTTGGGAGATTCATTTGAGGAAGCTTGTTAGATGCAACTTCAAAAAGGCAAAAAGGATAGATACATTGTTGATTTATATTTTAAAAAAACTAGATTTTCCAAAACTTTCTTTCTTTGATTAGAAGTAAATAAATAAACTTCAATATAAAAGATAACAAATAAAGAGATTTACACAAGTTATTTTAATAATTCTTCTAACAAACCTAGATTGTGTCCAATTCTTGATCAACTCGATCAAGTTTTCACTAACTTTGCAAGATACAATTATTTTGGATTCAACCACTTTTGACTGAACTACAAACATTCTTTGGACACAATCACTTTTGGCTAAGCACATGCAATGATATTGTTTTTAAAACAAATTATTTCTTGAATCTAAGTTTGAGATGAAAGACATGGGTGAAGCAAGTGTGATTCTAGGAGTTAAAATTATAAGGAAGGGAAATAGTATATTACTATCCCAAAAATAATACACTGAAAAACTTCTTAAGAAGTTTGGTTACTATGACTTTAAGCCAGTGAAAACCCCTTATGATGCTAACTCTAAATTTAAGAAGAACATAGAAGAATCTATTTCTCAAACTCAGCATGCCCAAATAATTGGAAGCTTATTGCATTTAATGAGCTTTTCTAGATCAGATATTGCTTATGCAGTAGGTACACTAAGTAGATACACTCAATGTCCTGGTTAGGATCATTAGGATGCGCTTGCGAGACTCTTGAAATACTTGAGAGGTACAATGGATTATGCCATTGAGTATAGTAGATTTTTCGTTGTTCTAGAAGGGTACAATTATGCTAACTGGATCTCTGATTCAAATGAGACAAAATCCACTAGTGGTTATGTATTTACACTTGGGGTGGTGCAGTTACATGGAGATCAACCAGGCAAACTATTATTGCAAGACCAACAATGGAATCTAAGTTGTTGCTCTCGAAATGGAAACTGAGTGATTGAAAAACTTCTTAGCAAACATTAGGAATGAAATTATCTGTATCAATGCATTATTACCAATCGATAATAGCTATAACTAAAAATAAAACCTATAATGGAAAGAACAAATATATACAATTAAGACATAATTTAGTGAAGCAGTTGCTAAAGAGTGGAACAATTCTATTTACTATGTCAAGTCAGAACAAAATTTGGCAGATTCTCTGACAAAACCCCTAGGGAGAAAACTGATTTTAGAATCATCGAGGGGAATGAGACTTAAGCCACTTGCAAACAAACAAGTAATGGAAACCCGACCTTTGTGATTGGAGATCCCAGGAATAAGGTTCATTCCTATGGTGTGTGTGAAAGTGATAGATACTGCATTATCGAGATGATAAACTTTGTGGTTAAAACTCTAAGGTAAAAGAGTTTTAACAATTAACAAAATTTTAATGATTTTCATATTCCTTATGGGTGATGTATGATTTGCAGCATACACTTGATGAAATCACCTATATGAGTTTCAAGTGGGGTCTCTTGCATGAGATCTTAGCGATATCTCAGCACTCATGAATACTGAATACGCACATGGCCAAGTAAGCGTAATACAATGATAACAAGTAATGTGGGGGTGTAGTGTGACTGATAAACCTCTAACACATACTAAGTGTCTTGGTTCAGATAGCTTGTTATACCAACTACATTGTGTGTTAAGTTCATCAATCTAAGACTAGTTCATATAGCTTGCTATACCAGCTTTGATGCATTACATCTTATATGAATCCATGATTTTCTTGTTTGTATGTTTTATCTTTTGCAAATGTGGGGGATTGTTGGAACCCATCAGATATCGCTAAAGATATCAAAATAGAGTGGTGCGAAAATTAAGCAAGAGTTGCAAAGGTGACGCAGTGAACGTTCCTATCCCGTTTTAAATCCAGGGGGGAGTTTTGCGGAACACAGAATCGAGAAATAAATGGAAGTTCGACGGTATCTCTACAGTTTCGAGATGGTCCAGGTATGGCGCCATCTAGATCAGGGGAGTGTCTTCCTCCTTTCTCGCAGGTCTTCCTCCATCTCCGACAGTTGCTCTGTTTCTGACGTCCAGGCCCATGGAGCGTGTTAGTAATCTAGGTTGTGAAAGTTGCATCAGATTTTTGTTCTTCTCCTTATATAAAGAAGGGTTTCGTCCACATCACTCACAACTTCACTGCCTCTTCATCTTACATTTTTTCCTCTCCCTCTCTTCCTCTTCACTCATTTTTATTCTTTTCTTTTACTTTATAATTTTTTTGAGTTTGTTGGGTTCTTACTCTTTTAAGAGTAGCTTTTGCTAGTTCTGATTCTCAAAATTTTTCAATAAATTTTTTTGTTATATCTTGGAAAACTTGCACAATACACTGCAAATAAGTCCTTACGAAAAGTGATAACTCACATCTCAGAAAATCAACTTTGTTTGTGTTTTAAAACCTTACTAGTATGTGACACTTGCTAACAATTTATATGCTTAAAAGAAGATCAAGTGATAATTCTAAAAAATGTTTAATTTTTTGTTGTATAATGTTAACATCTTATAAACTTTCCTACATTCCTAATCTCCAGGAACCAAAAATATTCATTTTAAATTTGGAGTATTTGAAAGAGAAAAAAAAGAAAGATCAATAACAAATTTACTCATATTATAGAAACTAAAATCCATAATTTTAAAGTCTAAAACAAAATCTCACTCTGCAAACGATTAATGATTATTAAATAAAAAAATAAGTGAAATTTGCTTTGTTATAAAGAAAACAACATTCGGAAGAAAATGGAAGAGAGTTGCCTTTAGTTATCAGGAAAACATCATTTTTCCTCACTTAACTGTATAACGGTATTTCTAAGATAGTATGGACAAAGGTTCGTTGCTTTATTATAAACATCTTACAAAGCTGATCGGCACCAGCTAAATTCAAAATATTGTCCATTACATAATATAAATCGCCCTAAGGATATCTCAAACAATAATAAAAAGAAATACTGTAACCTAACTACATCAGAATTTGCAAGCAACATTACTTGGTTGGAAATATCACTGTCCACCAAGACTTGAACACCCAACGCGATTGGCCCTTAGCGTAAGAGAAAAAGTTATACGCATTCAACAAGAGAACGCACTTATAAGAGCCACAAATGTCCAGAGAATGGGGAAACTCTTCTACAAATATGATCCTTCCATTTCAAATGAGATGGTGCAAACCTAAGGTTAAGAATCAAAACAATGAGAAAGACTGCTTCGATTAGCCCAAGTATGTTAAAAACCGCAAATATCTTTTGCGCTTGTATGGATTTAAGGAAAAGTTGTTTGCTTGCCTAATGTGCTAATTCGAAGTCACAAGATCAACAAAAGTGTCAGTATGCTGACGGGAGGAATAAGAATCACGAACAGAATTTGGAGATGATATTTGCGTTGCTGGGGAATTGGGGAAGAGGCCAAAGGGCATATTTGACAGCGGCACCACAAATCTCATGATCACGGGTCTGCTTCTTTGCTGTGTGCATGCAACATTCTGACACAGAAGAAATTATTAGAAGCTCCAAGCGTCCATAGTCCCCGCTAATCTCCATGTGATGTGTAACCTAGTTTGTCAATTTCCGAGAGTAAAAACTCCTTTTTTTTGCTACATGGAGGAGATAATTTGAAACTGGTATCTCAGATCATGTAATAATTTCTCCTGGCAAGGCATATAAATTCATTATCCTTGGGTCCCCAGGAAGAACTATGGCTATTAGTGGAGGGCTTTCAATCAAAATGAAAATCATAACCGCCGGAAAGGCCTAAAACGAAAGGCTTGTTTGGTCAGTGAGCAAATTTTATCCTTAGATTAGCGTCTGACCGAGAACAAAGGTAACCAGACTTAATTCAAGGAAAAATATTGTGTTGACTAGAGATCGATCCACTGTCCATCCAAATATTGTTATTCCTCCTGGATTTGTCTGCAAATACATCACTGCATATTTGAAGAAAACAATAAGCATGAAATCCTCCTGGTGGACACAAAACAAGCTAACAGCCAGAGTTCAAGTCTTGAAACCAGAAGGAACAAGGTTTCTCAACTTGAAAAATACATTCCAAAAGCAGTTGTATAGAAGTTGTGTGTAATTTATCACGACTGCCAATGTATTGATAATAAATAAAGTCATTCATATATGAACCAGGAAATTCAGCGCACTAATCTCACAAAATGAGAAAATTCACATTTGCAAAAAATAGTGATTTATGTGGTAATTATTATGAGGACAAGGGAATGACCTAGTAATAGTAATCTACATATGCAAAATGAACCTTTAGGCTTTCAATATTTTCTAGAGATGGCATGTTTATTGCACATTACATATGGAAGATGATTCTAAGAAAGCTAATTTGTTAATCTAATCAGATGTATCATAATAAATGTTTGCATAGCCTGCTGTAGGTAGCCATTTTAAGCTAGTATTGGTTCATGAACACGAAAGATAATAATGCAAATGAATATCACTCGGATGTACCTTTTAGAGAAAATTAGCAGAAATACGTTTTTCCTTCTCTTAGACAATGTTAGATACCTCTTTCACTGGACCAAATGTTTTCAGTATGAGTTGAATGTACAAGATAAAATAGACTTCACAATATATTAATAAAAAACTTAATAAAACCAGAAAACTACACTAACATAAATTTTCCTTGGATCTTTCCTAGTTCTGATTTCAATAATCTGTCGTTGAAGTATTATTTCATCTCAATTTGGCCTTGCAACACACCTATACCCTTCACAGCATTTCGTGTAACATTATCAGATTATTTTATGTTCTCATGCAAGATGAAATTATAAGAAATTACAAGATACCAAGGAAGCATATATGATAATATGATGTTTCTATAAACAATTTCTTTTTATCACGAGAAAAAAAAATGTAACATTGATCAGTTTACAGACAGGTAATACATACCAAAAGCTTGTCTCTTGTGATGTGAAGACACGTAAGAAGCCCATTGGGTATTCGAAAACATTCCAGCATAATCCATTGACTCCAGATCACTTTCAGAATAGTCTACATGTATGGCATTTAAATGGTTTGCAGCCTCCAAGCTCCCTGCACTAGCAGAGCTCCTCAATTGTGGTGCATCAGAAGATGTGCATGTTAGCATTGCATGCCACCTGCTTGCATGGGAAACAATGCCTTGAGCTCTATGAGAAATTCTTGTTGCAGCATGCAAACAAATAATGATGCCTACCACCTGAACAAGTGTGGATACCTGAGAAAAAAAAAACATTACACGATGAATGGTGAAATGAAAGTAACTAGTTCATTAAATCTAAATGCATAAACACTTTGAACATAGTGTAGAACTCACAGCAAAATCTCCACCATTAATGAAGGTAAGCATTTCACCATATCCAGTGACCTGCAAAAGCGTCACAACTTGGCTAGCCGTGACAACCAAGAACTCCAGAAGCAGATAGATTCTGAACCTATGACTTATCTTGGAGAGATGATAACGCAACCGAATGTGCTCTTCCATAAAAACTATAACATCACTTTCCCTTTGCAAGAGCTTCCCATAATCATCAAAATGGATCACTTGCAAACTGCAGACCAAGTGAAATAAAATGCAGGCGGACAGAGAAATTGTACTCATATAAGTCCAGGATATAATCAAAGCTGATAGAATAGCGAATGAAAGCCACCAGGACCCATGTTGAACATAGAAAATGCGAATGATTTCTCGAGCGGTCTTCAGAAGGAAACATGGCAAAACCCACAGAAAAAGCAAGCGCATAGATCCCTATTAACAGTAAAAGCAAAGTTTAATTGCCATAAAATTTGACTCTGAATTAATCAGAAATCACACTGTATGACTTTGTAAGGTAGTTTTTTTATACAAGATACCGTAATAAACTAGCCTTGTGCTCTCCAATCAAAATGAAAAGTTTCACTTCGGCAATCTGTGTTGACATTTAATGAATCTTTTATCATAAAAAATCCTGAAGTAATCTATGTTGGCATTTAATGCATCTCTTATTATACAAATTCCAGAAGTGAAACTCTAATTTCGATTGAAAAACACCTGTGGAACTGTGTAAGTTTCGTACATTATTTGTTCTAACTTTTAGATCTGTTTGATGAGGAATAGAAGAATAATAAGGAATGATAACATGTTCATACAATCGAATAAGGAAGAACCGAAACAATACAAGATAATCTTCAACGATTTGACTCCTCTCATTTCGAAAAGTTCTCAAATAAGGCAAATGTTCAATAATAATAATAATGATAATAACAAGAATAGAACAAAGAGCAACGAATTCTGGTTTCGAGCAAAAACCCTAACGACGCCAAAAAGAGTTCATCACCAAAAAACTCGAGTCAAATAAAGCAATTAAGCACGCAAGTAAAGCAGATGACAAACAGTGCAATTATCGCTGGAGCTAGCGAAGGAGACAAGGAAACAGACCGAAATCTGAGCGACGTAGTCACGGTGAAAGCAATGCATCTTTCCAGAGTAGCGGTCAACGAAGAGGAACCTGCGGAGACCGTACTTGCGGAGGTTGTGGGAGAGACAGAGCAAGGAGACGGCGGCGAGAGTCGCCTGAAACCCCACGATCACCATCTCAAAGGTCTGAATCTCATACCTATCGCACTCCGCGCACTTGCACATGGACAGCGCCACAAGTGGCGCCGCCACTCCAACCGCCGCGAACACGGTCCACGAAAGCACCAAACTGAACACCGAGTGCTGGTTGAACCCTAACACGGTCAGAAACCACTCCAACCGCGCCAAGCTCTCCTCCACTTCACTCTCGTCCTCCTCATAGTCATTCTCTCCGTCACCATCACCATCACCATCATCGTCGTTCTTCTTATTATCATTATTATTGGTATTAGCATTAGTATCCCCATTTTGGTCTGCTTGTTGTTGATGTTGAATTGAAATTAGAAGCGGGGTTTGACTCTGACCGGCTTCTTCTGTTTGTATTTGCAGATTAGTCATCTCTGTTCTGTTGCGAATCCCCCACCGCTATAACCGTATCTTAGTAGGGTAGGACCGAGTCTCCTAAATTCACCTCACCACACCTACCTTAATACCTTCCTTCTTCATCCTCACCAAAGGAATCGCGTTCAGAACACACCTGGGATCAAATGCAACTTCCGTCGTCTCGTGACGCGTGGCATCTTATGGAAACTCTGAACCGTTGGATGAAAAGAATAAAGGTCTCCACCGGGAGAATAAGAAGAAACGGTGGGTTGATCGTGAGAGAGACCATTTTTCAATTGCTGGTTCCTTAAGCAGTTAACAAACTCTGTGACGTGGGAAGGAGGATTCAATTATTTCTTTATTTTTCATACCCTCTTTTTAAGATTAATAATGCACCTGTCTACCTGTTTTTTTTGAAAAATTAAGCTAATGAACAACTTCAATATTTTTTATTTTTTTTTGAATTAATACCTGGAACAAAAATTAATATTTTAAAATATCATATTATCATATTGCTCAATGAGTAAAATTCTAAAGAGCATGATGAAGCTATATATTATTAACAAAGTTTCTATATTCTTAGTAGTACTTTTGAAATATTTATTAGTGTTTTCTTAAAAATATAACGAAGTAGATCATGCCAGCAAAATGAGGACTTGTTTCTCCATCTATATTAATTAATCTATAAGATCGTATAGTTAATTTTAATGTACAGAAGTTTCATATAATTTTGTCCCATTTTAACAATGTCTTAATAATTAGGTTTTTATTGTAATAATTACGTTTTTACTTCTCTTACAGAGTTAGTACATAGACACAAGTTTAAAAAAAAAACACTTCTCCATAAAAGAGAAAAGTAATTAAAAAATATTAATTTAAAAGTAAAATATTTTAAAACTTACCCATAAACTAATTTCATCTCATAAATAAATTAGTTATATTTATAGTTTTTAAAAGTATTTAAGCAAAACATACTTTAAAATATTTAATTTAATCAAATACTTTTGTCCACATATTTTTGGAAACTATTGTTCATACATAAAAATTCAATAACTTTTTCAAATACAATAATAATGTATTGTAAAATTGAAATGGTTTTGGTAATAAGTAGTTTAATATAGTACTTAAAAAATACCTTATAAAAGATCAAAGTTAATATATACTCCAGAATCCAATAATATATGATTTAGAAAAAGATAAAATGTTATATATATAAAGAAAAAAAAACATTATATTCCTACAACTATGTCCTTTTAAATATATCGTAAAATAAAATTTCAACGCCTACATCTGAATCTACTTGTGTATCTAGTACACTCATAATAAGTTATTACACATGGTCAACGGTCAACACAATGGTAAACTACTAAAAAAGATAAAAAGAAAAAAAAAATAATCATAAATTTCAAGAATATACAATTAGATAATGAAACACATAATCACATATTGTCTTTTGCATGAGACACATACATACACAGATCATATAATGTCATAATTTGTTCATCATCCTTTGAAAGTTTCACATTATTTTATATATTGTGAAGTCGTGTTTATCAAGTAGTTAAGATGATTTAGGATGGTAGTTATGAAAAAGATGTATTTTGACAATAGCACAACAAAAAAAAAATTATATGTCACATCATGTTAGACACAAATACTTTATTTGACTAACAAACAAAATTATATGATGATATAACTTTGTCTGACGAATCAAACGCAAGTTCATAACTTCGTTTGACCAAATATACACAAGTTCGCTGCTTCACTTGATTGTTTTGCCCACTTCATTTGTTAAATATACATCATATTTACATGCCAAGGAAGTTTTCTTTTAAATTTACAACAAAATAAAGATAGGTCTTAATTTACAATACATTACAAAATAAGTTAAACCATATCAACTGGAGATTCACATCTAACAACATAAAAAATTACATGAAAAATAAAAGAGGAATAATCTCATTGTTATTGTTATAGTTTATGTTCTTATTTTTACTCAAAAAAAAGTAAATATGAGTATTCTCCTTACCTCTAAAACTTTATCATAACATCTCAAATGAATTTGTAATTGAATGAAACAACTTCCCAAAATTCTTGAAACTTAATAAACTTTAACAAAAAGTTTAGCATTATGCCTTTCAGATATCCCAAAATTTCAAGAGTCAAAATTACAAGGCAACAAAAGTAGTTTACCTAATTTTTGAAAAAACAGAAAAAACACAAGAAGGGAAGGTAAAGACAAAATTACAAGACAACAAATATAGTTAAACAAAATTGTGAAAAACATAAAAAAGGAAAAGTTGAATTGTGTTATAATTAGTTTACATAATACTGTATATTTTTGGTTGGACAGTGAGTTAGAAAAAAAAAGGATATTAGATAATTTGAAGTGTAATGCCAACTTGGTGTTTAGAATATGTCGAAATAGGAGAAGAGAACGATGATAATCGCCTAGGATCTATTACCATGTTTTTCATACTAATTATTGATCATGTAGTTTTAAACTAATTTATAAATGAGATATAACTAAATGTTATTAAAAAAAATTATGAATTCAGAAAAAGTTGAATTAGGAAAAAGTTTGTGGAGACCACAAAATGTGGCAACCTTAAGCCACCAACTAGGAAGGAAAAAGGAAAGGAAGGGGACAAAGAAAATGCAGAGAGAAATGACAGGTCTTGGAAAAAGAGAAAAAGAAATTGGATAAGGTGCTGAAATGGATCTGGATGTAGACACACTTTACCCTTATTTTATTATTTGTTCCTGTTATTATTAATAGAAACATATTTTCTTTTATGTGTATATCAACATATCTTTTATACTAAAATGATATAATTTCGCTAGAAACTTTTTTAAAAAATAGATGATATTTATTTTTAAGTGAAGAAATTCTGCTGTTATTTTAAAGTATTATTTGATCAAAGAAAAAAATTGTTTTTATATGTTAAAACATAAAACTATTTAATTAAAAAGGACAAAAAAATAATTACGAAAATTATATGTCTTTATGAGATGGAGTTTAGGGTGAATAAATATGACTTGGACTAATATAGTGAGAATAATGATCATATAGATATGCTGTTGGGAATTCCACGACCTGTTACTCCGGGTCCTGAGGAGCGAAGCAAGAGTTCATAGGGAGGGACACCTGCACCACTCCTGTTTCTCAAACGGGTGTCCTTGTTTCTTGCATTTATTATTTCCTCAATTTCCTCCAGTCTAGCAGAGAATTTCTTAAACAATTGGAGGATTTCATGGTGATGGATCCAGTGATTATGCAGAGGGTTAAGCTCACCCAAATACTCCTCATCAGGGGAATGAGTTGAAAGTGTGTCCTGAACAGCCATTACTTTGGTAGCTTGAAGCTGAGTAGGCAGTGATGATAGGAAAACAAGTTGAGGATTTTGGATGAACTTGTCAAATTCAGGATCATTCTCCTGGGGGATCAGTTTTCTCACAAGGGTAGGGCGGTTAGGAACGTATCCTCCAAAGGGGTATTGTCCAAAATTAATGGCAGCGTGTTGGCCTGAAGCCACCCATATGATTGTGGTAAGTATACCAGATAGGTCCTCTTGGGTGTCCAGTTTTGGCCACCAGGGTTCATTTTTTTTGTCACAGTGACCCTTTAACTTGATTTCACTCCACCATGCTTGGAGTTCAACATCAGATGTCACTGAATTTGAATCGGAGTAGAAGTGTCCAACATAAGATTCTACCCATTCTTTTATGGCTGACCAGATCAAGAGTCCATCTGCAGCATAAGGGTAGTCTTCAATCACCAGTTTTACACCACAGGGCATTGAAGGGTCTTCTACTGCCATTCCCCTGAAAAAAAAAAACAAGAGGATTATAACAGATTGATAGAATGCTAGGGAAATTTATCAAACAGGATCAATTTTTTTTAAATTTATCTAACATATGTTTCGCAGTTAAGAAGTCATACTTTAATGCATGACTATAGGTTTTAGTTTTTATTTTACAAGTCATGGAAATTCACAACTTCTTTCTTTTTTAATTTTTATTTTATTTTAACTGTTCTGTATTTCTATGTATATTTCCATTTAATGATTATAATGAAACAGACACGTTCATACATTATATGGATAATTTTTTCAAAATTGAACTATTTTTGTAAATTTCGAAATAAATTGAACCTCTATGGTAAAGGTGCCATACTAGTATGTTATGACATGTTACTAAGAAGTAGAAAATGACAACAAAGGAAGATTTAAACGCGGGGGTTAGCCTTAAAATCAGTATTACCTCCGAATAAGATCTGCTGGAAGTGACTCCATATCAAATCGCCACAGGTTCTTGTAAGCTGCTGAACTAAGTTCCATGGCATACTTTCCCGGACTGAAAGATGCTTCAATAATACCGCCTCCATTTATCAGATTTTGCCGAGCAAGCGCATTAATTTCTAATGTGTAGCGCAAATGAGGGTGTAAGAGCTTGTAAATTGGATGCATTGAGCTTAGCTGTCTATGAGTAGCAATAATATACGGCTCCATGCATGCATGAGTCCTCAACCTGCACATACAAATTTCCACTGTGTATTACTCTTAATCAGATGTACTGAATCTGAAGCCAATCCAGCTATTTATGCTATAATTTTGAATTTCCACGAAAAGTTGTCTTACCAATGATTTACTAGTTGGTGGACGCCAGCATCATTTGAGCAGACATGAGCCTTTGCCAACTTCCAAGTCCAGTATGTTGTGGCATCATGGCCTTGGGTGTAAACTCTTTTGTTTTGTGGGGAAGAGTGCGTTTTAGGAAGTGAAAGCTCAATTGCTACAGGACGAAGAATGCCAGCCTTTGTATAGAAGAGAATTGTCCGAGAGGCATAAGCTTTCCTCCCAGGTAAAGAGTTCATCTTCTTGATGAAGGGCAAGAGCATGTCATGGTAATCAAGGATAAACAGTCTCTTCTCCTCTATAGCCTAATAATACAAAAGTAATTGGTAGTAGAGCTAACAAATTTCTGTTGGAAAAACAGGTCAAGCTAAGTAGCAACAAAGGTATAGAGCAAACCTGTTCCAAGCTCATTCCACTAAGTTCTTGCTCTAGAAGTTCCTTCGTTATTGCAGATTCAGGAGGCCCATAGAGAGCAGGATCCAGATTGCTGCGGATGGGGAATTCCTGTGGAAGACACAGAGAACTGCTAAAGAGACCACACACACACAAAAAAAAAAAACTCCTAGACAAGATAAATTATTACATAATTCAAGACAACCATGATTCTGGATAATCTCCGTTAACGTAATCAAATTTTATTAACTTTTTCTCAAAACTTAAAACAGTCCGATTGCATGCAAGTGGAGCTGACATAACCATAGACATGTGACGATCTTGAACCCTACCATAATTTAGTCCGAGGTATATGAAACTACCTTTAACAGCTCAATATTCACTGGATTGACCCCTGCTAAGGCCTGTCTTGCAAATTCATTGTCCCGCAACCAAGAAAATTTATCCCCTGGAACCATAAAAAACGAACAAGTGAAAATAAATAATGTTTTCGGTGAAAGAAAACAAGGTTGTGTTGCATTTTCTGCACTAGCATACCTTTTATAACAGCAGGAATTTCATATTTCAACAAACTCTCTCCAGCACTCAGGACCTGTTTCATCACCTTGCCAACTAGGAGATTTTCCACTACCCCTTTGCTCTCTTCATCTCTCAGTAGAACACCCTCGATATAAAGCTTGTCAATGTCGGAGAAGCACTTGAAAGGAATGTCTGAGCTCGACAGTGTGGCTGCAATGGAGGGCAGTAGATTGTGGAACAGAGCTTTCAACCTTCCAGCGGAGAAAGTGTCCTGCTTGATCTCCTCAAAAGTTTCATCCCGGGGAACATAAACCGGATGAGGCTTCTCAATTCTACTCTCGGACAATGGATCTAATTGATTTGAATGGCACCCATTACACACAACAAATTATGCACACCCCATCAGACATGCTGCTTGTTCCTTCATTCCAAAACCCAACACAGAAAGTAACCGATAAAAGGAAGCAAATTTATGAAGTGTACCAGAGAGAGTGGGAGGTCTGCCAGTTCTACAACGACGAGGATAAGGCCTCTCGTGACCCCCAAGGACAGGCCTCGCAAGCTCCTCGTCCTTATCAGGGTTGCCCAAGTCATTGTACGTATCATAATCATAGATTCTTTCATGTTGCTTTCTTGTCCCATGCTGGTTACCCCTTACGCTTAGCAAGTCCTCACGTCGAAGATCTTTGATACCAGCTGGTGTTTGTGACGGTAAGTATGCCTGTCCCGTAAGAGTTCGTAATTAGAAAGTTTGTCGGTTATAGGAGAAATAGTTGAGTAGAGTTTTGAGTCTTGATCATCATGCATGCATGCAATAACTTTTCATTGGTTTAGAGTTTGAAAAGAGGGTTCAGCAGTGACTCACTTGGTTGTTGAATATGATTCTGCTTTCAGGGTTGTCGTTTCGGGAATGAATCCAGGTGTTAGCTGGGAAGAAAACGGGTCCTCCACTGAAGCCATGAACGATGATCTCCACTAGGTAGAACTCTTTCCCGTGAAGATTAGTGATGAGAACTGCACCCGGGCATCCAAAGTCACTTGGCACGCTGAACTCACCAGCGTACTCCACAATGTAAGAAACGTTCGACGGCTTCGGTATCCACCCTCTCACGTAGCTTTCCACGCTTTTCCCAGAATTAGTAACTGAAAAACAACAAAACAAACAAATATTTGGAATCACAAAACGACAATAGTACCCTCTTAAGAGTAAATATAACACTGTCACATCACATCTATTTCCTTACAATGTCAAATATTAAATGCTTACTTCATTTAGTTAAATGAGAAAAAAATTAAATAACTTTTCAATTTAAGGAAGACAGTTTAATTTAATTAATATTCTAAGAGCATTTCCACTTAATAATTATGTAAAAAAAAAGTGTATAAATAATAATGTCATAATAATATAAAAAGTAATGTTAAATAGAATATTTGATCACTGCTGGAAATATTAAAAAAATAAAAAGGTGTTTGGATCGCAGATCAGCAAACAAGTTTTCCCTTTTTGTATGGCTTCTGCTTTTCGTCGAACAAGGCGACATGAAGTCAAATAAAAAAGCTTGCAGCTGTGTTGCACAAACCAGCACTCTCGTGTGTGCGGCAAAAAGTTTAGGAAGTAAAAAGTGGATGAAGGTGGCGATCTCAAGACAACCTTAAAAACATAAATTAATATTTTGACAAAAGTAAGAAGAAAGATTTGAAGTTGAGAAACAGGAGAAAGTAAGTAACCAGGGTCGATGTCGTGGCTAATGAGCTGAATCTGGATCCCTTGACCAACGCCGTTGACCAAGTACTCCCACTGATCCCCAAGCTTTTCACCGATCTTCTCCTTCATCTTCTTCTTTATTGTCACCACTGCTCTCACTTGTATCCCTTCGTCAACGCCGGAACCAGGTTCCACCGGCCCCTTCTTCTCCCTCCTCTCTTTACTGTCCAACGGAGTCGTAGTCATGGTCTGGCTCTGATCTCCACCGCCAACACTGGCCTGGACCTGTACGCTCCCGCGCGCGGAGGGCCGGAAGTGAATGTTCCGGAGGTGGTTGAGGGCGAGGAGCGGCGGAGACGGGCGGAGGGAGAAGTATGAGTTGAGAGGCCTGAGCGGCAACATTGTGAGTTGTCTTTTGGATTCACGAATCGGAGATGGGCGTGTGTGTTCTCCTGCTGTGTAACCCACTCCCAAAAAATTGCTTTTATTTATTTTTCATTTAAAAAGTTAAAATCAGATTAATTATTTCTTTTTTTTAAATATAAGAGTATAATATAATAAGTTATCAATAATTATTTCCTCGCGATAAATATCTCTGTTTTTTTATTCATTATCTTCATTGTCCTCACATGACATCATATATTATAGTAATATCAATTACTTACCTTTTACTATATCTCTATCTGAATTTCTATAAAATTAATAAGTTTGAATTTGGTAAAGACTAGCTAGTAATACGTCAATATGCATGCTTAACTATTATTTATACCTCTATTTATTTTTTAAGTACATTATATCATTTATTATTGTACCTACCCCGAATTAAGATTGGGCACGATCATGATTGACTGAGTTCATGGTCTTATAATTAATCAATAAATGACTCATAATAAGGTAAATGATTGATTAATAGCTAAACGGCTATTCAAGAATGATAATGATTATTTTAATAATGGTTTTAAAGCTTTTTTCACTTTTCAAAGAGTTTATAAACTTCCTAGGAAGTATCTCATCATCATCTTATCATTATACTTATACTTTAAACTTAAATACATATCAATATATTCAATATTCTTACTAACTTAAACATAGAAAAACTTAGTAGCGAAATCAATTCTATCTCAGGATTTTCTATGTTCATTTTTAGTAAGAACTTTTGGTGTCATATGTGGAAACTTGGTAAAATTTTATCCCAGGTCCACCATAATATTGAGTGTGCCTTACAAAATGAGCTCTTCGCAAAACAATATGAACATTAAACTCAAAGCTAACCTCTGAAAGAACGAGGAAAAACATGCAAAAAAACAATGGAGATTAATTTTGGACTAATGCATGACAAGATGGAGAAGAATATAACATCCATGAAAGAACAACACCAAAAGACCAAAAGGAAGCTGAACAACATCGACTTAAGATACAAGTGTGATAGGATCAACTTGCAATAAGAAATGACGACTATACTCGAGGCGGAAAAAACTTCACTGAGTACACAACAGAATCTCAACCACTCTCACTCGAGCCATTTGTTTGATAAGAGCGAACTCCCCCTCATACCTACACACCTAGATTATCATGGAGAAGCTCAGTATACTCCCACATTAAGATCCTTGTGGAAGGAAAGTCGGGGGCATGATCAACCACCTTTCAAGGCACTACCCAATCCTATTCTCAGTGAAACAATGAGATCCAATATGGAAGGTTTCCACCCCTTCGCATTCAAGGTCATGAGGACCCAACTGCTACGAAAATGAAAGTGGCCTAGCATGAAAAAATAGAATGGGATCACAGACCCCGAGGCTCATGTTATAGCATATATGATTCAAGTCAACTTGTTCTCAGAAAACATGGTTGTGCATTGCAGACTATTTCCAACTACACTGGTGGGGTAGCCTTAGATTGGTATTATTCCTTATCCAGGAATTCAATTGACTATTTCAATACCCTTTGTGCATGTTTCTTGGCTAAGTTTTCTGACTGCAAACCAATTATTGCAACCTCGACCTTCTTGCGTAACGTTGTAGATGGGGAGCGAGAGGGTTTATGACAATACATGGCCCAATTTTCCAGAGCCACATTGAATACCTTGATTTGCACCTGACAATCTCCATGCATACCCTCCTGGTAGGGTTACACCCATGGAAGTTTTTAGGTACCCTATACTTGGATTCTCTCATCGACATGGATCAAGTCTGAGCAAAGGCAACCAGATACATCAACATCGAGGAGAATGTCGATGCTCGAAGAAAGGTGATGAAAACCCCAACTTCTCCATCACTTCCACCCTTCAAAAGGAGATGCTCAAGAAAGTTTGAGAATTACACCCCCTCAATGTGTCGAGGGAGGTGGTCCTTAGGGAGGCCTGCAAGTTAGAACTCATCCAACTACCCTCCCCAGCTCCCAACATCCCTCGCGTGACCTGACAAAACACTGTAGCTATCATTGAAACCAGGGACATGCCATCGAAGAGTGTTTAAAAGTGAAAGACCTCCTAAAGGAGCTGACAAGATCAAGAGCACTCAATCAATTCATACACCAAGCCACACATGATCATGGCAGAAATTCGTTCAAAGGGCGTGGTCAAGGTCAGAGGGGTGGACGTGAAGGACGAGGATGAGGCGGATACCAGACTGCGGTTCCTGAATGAAGTAGAGCAAGAATGAAATATCATCTTACTAAAACAAATAAGAATGTCATTGATTGTACATATGTTCTAGATAATATTAAAAAGTGTTTTTGAAATTGTTAAAAAATAAAGAAAAGAAAACTAAAAAAAAGTAAATAATAGACTATTTTGAAAAGGTGGATATTCGAGTTAGTAATAAGAAAGGAACATTTGAGTCATTTGCAACAAAGGAAAATAAAAAGTTATAAAGCAAAAAACTATTAATGAAATATTTAAATATAAAGAGATGGTGCAAATGCATACATGACAATGTTTTACTATTTAATTTGGTAAAAAGCTCCTTATTTGTCTAAATGTTAAAATTTAGTTTTGAATATGGAAAATGTTTAAAGTCTCATACTTATCATGAAGTTAGAATATCTTATTTAAAAAATGTGGTTGACAATAGTCAAACTTGTTTGAAAAAATATCAAGTCGAATGGAAGAAACGAGGTTTACATTATGTGTTATTGTTGGATAGATGGAAAAAGGAAGTCACTTATCATCATTTTGGTGAATAGTACAAGTGAAACAATTTTTTTAAATCTATTAATATGAGTAATGGGATTATGCCAAACAAGTGTTTAAGCTATTAGACTTTATGATAGAAGAAATTGGAAAGAATTGCACGAGTTGTGCGGGATGGTGCTTCTAATTTTGTGAAAGCTAGAAAGATGATAGAGATGAGAAAAGGAATTATTTTGATCTCCTTGTGCAGGTCATTGAAGACATTGGTCAACTCCCATTATCTTATAATACCAATGCAAATGCCAAAGAAAGTCACAACTTCCATTTATAGGAACACATGAATCCTAAACTTGTATAAAAAGCATTTCAACAAAAAAAGAATTAGCTCAACCAACAATTATAAGATTTGCAATTGCTTTTCTCACCCTACAATGTATAACATAACAAAAAAATGTTTTTCAATCTATGTTTGTTTCATAGGAACTGACAACTAGTAATCATGCTAATAAAAGTAAAGGTAAACAAGTAGTAAATATTGTTTTATGCGATGATAGATTTTGAAAATCCATCTGATATTTTTGAAGTGTGTAACTTCACTTGTGAAAGTATTAAGACTTATAGATAAAAACTCAAAACATGACATGTAATATATTTATGAAGCTATAGATAGAACTAAAGAACAAATAGCTACAAATTTCAATAATCAAGATGCTCAATATAAACAAGGTATGAAAGATAAATGATACTCAATGGAATTTACATTTATACATGCATCTCCATGGTGTTGTTTACTACCTTAATCCTAAATAAGTGACTATAATACTATATTTTTTTATATTGTAATTTTATAATGATCTTTAATACTTATCTTTATTTGATATTTCATTATGGTAGAAAGATCAATGTGAATGGTGAATTTTGTATTGTTCATACAAGACCATTGAAAATATTATTCCAGATAAAATGATTAGATTCCAACTTAATCAATTCAAGAAATCTCAAAGATTTTTTAAAAAGAAGCATGGTAATAAACACTAGGGATATTAGACAACTCGGTATTACTTTTAATTATTTTTTATTTTTTCATGAAAACATGATTTCACATTTATTTATGTTGCCTTTTTATTTGAAATTGAAGCTCTTTGGTGGAAAATTATGGTGTAGAGGGTAAATAATTATGAAATCTAACAAGAGTTTTAAATGTCACTTGTATTTGTTGAACAAGGTGATTTGGTGTGTCCAAATCCAAAATGCTTGAAGACCTTGTTGTTGGTCGTGTGTGTGTCTAGTAGTCTTTGAATTTGTTAATCCACTCTTTAAGATGATCCAAGGTTAATTGAATCTCAATAAAAAGATGAGTTTTCTAAAGAGTGAAAATTTAACATGTTGAAATGTCGATTCAACCAGTTGTTTGACACTTAATGGTTTTTAAAATGAGTTTGGAAAGCTTGACTTTGTTTTGACTTTGTTGTCGAGCCAATTCAGTTGGTTGATTCAAGAATTCAACTGGTTGTGTTTTTGAAAACCTTAACAAAATTCTGTTAAGTTGTACCAATCTGTTTTAAATGATTCAAGCTGATTTTGGTTCTTGATTTAACTGCTTTGACCATTTGATTGGAGTATAAAAAGGTTGTTTTACGCACATGGTCATTAACTAAGAAAGAGAGATAAATCAAAAACAGTTTTCAAGATTTCAAAGAGCTTTTGGATCATCTCAAGTGTGGAATAAGATTATCTTGTAATTCTGAACTTTAATCTTTGATATTACCCATGTGTATTTTATTCTCTTCTTCTCTGAACATTGTAATTTTGTGTGATTTGGTGTGGTGCAGTTTCAGAGGTTTGTTCTAGAAACTGTCTTTTGCCAAAAAGTGGTGTGTGTTCTTGAGGGGTTCAAGATCATCACTCTTGGTGTGTGGTTTGTAATCTATGTTTGATTACATAGTGAATTCTCATTGGTTAGCTGAACATTTGATGTAGTTCTTGGTTAAGAGTGAACCAGTATAAACATCTTGTGTGAATTTCTCTATTCCTACACTCATTAAACTGTTTTATCTTTGATTTAAAATTTGCTGGTATAAACAACCGGTGTTTCGTGAAAACAACAACTTGATTTTTTGGAATCAAACTAAAAATAGTTTTCTAATTGGCTAAACAGTTTTCTAATTGATTGATTCTTCATAGCCTTTCACTCTACCTTTAATACTTGCGAAAATCTTTCAAAAACAATTCAACCCCCTCTTGTTTAAGGTTTCTAATTCTAACAGTATTGCCACTAGGGGTGAAATAAATTGGACCATATTTAATCAAATGTATACTAAAAAAAGGAAATCTCTTAAATCAACAAATATTAAATGTTCAACTATAATCTACAACTTTAAGATGAGACAAAATGTTAAAGAAGATAAAATGATATTTATCATCATATATGTTTATGTGACATAAAATGAAATAATGAGTAAATGAACTACTTAGAAAGATGATCTCTACCAAATGATGTTTCAAGAATGTATATACGTAAATATTTTACTTTCGAAAAGGGAGCTTTAAGCAAAAAAAAAGAAAAGAAAAAGAGGTACCTGTTCAAACTTTAAAACTTGTACTATCTAGTTAGTAATGAATATTATAATAGTTATAAAGTTTTATTTGTTTAATAGGTCTAAAAAATAAACTAGTAAGATTGATAGAAATAAAAATCTACCACAAAAACAAATGAGAATGAGACATGATTAAAAAAGTAGAAGAAAAGAGTAAAAATGACTTACAAGAGAATGTCATATTAAAATAAGAAAATAACTAAATAACATTAATCTAAGATATAATGAATGAGTATATAAAATTAAGATGTCGGATTTAGATATAAGAAATAAAAGTGTCTTTTATCATGTTTTATTTTTACAGGTTAACAGTTAATTTTACTTTTATAAATATTTTTTTTTTAATTTTTCATGTCATTTATTTTTCTTAAAATTATCATATTTTATTTACTATGTATCTTGTAATTCATAATAAGATCCAACTCATTATATAAAATATGATAATTTTATAATAATGACTATTTAAATATTATAGTTCTTATGTTCCATAATAACAATAATTCTCAATTGAGATTTATCAAGGCATAACTCTTGTTTATTATTAAAAAAAGCAATTACAAACATACAAGGTCAATAAAAATTTGGAAGGGTAAATTAACAGAGATTTAATAAATTTGAAAAGTTAGATACACTTGAAACACACCTAACTTAATAAACTAAATTTGTATCTCATCATCAGTCTCTAGAGCTTCTACCTACCAAAGTTTTGCATTATGTGGTTCTGTCTATCCGGGACTGTCTTGCTCCGTTCAGTGCAAGTGGCCGTATAGCAGTATAACCGTAGAAAATGAAGGAAACAAAACACCCCAGATCTCAAACTATAATTTAGAGTGTACAAGTACTTATTATAAGTGATGTAACGTGTTGCACTGACTCTTGATCCCATCATTTGAGTTAACCCTCACTAGTTGGGGATGGGGATGGTTTTTTACGAACAAAAATATTAGCTTTGCTACACTATGGCTGTTATTTATTAAACATGACAAGAGATGCAGAAAATTATAAATCTTATAACATCTGACCAAAGAATAGGCCATTTCTGAAGGCCATCAAACCGGTCTGTAGGTGATGTCCAGACAGCTTTAATTGATCATCGGGTAGAGAACCAAACAAACACCCTAATAGTTTCATATACATAACTACTAAAATGTAAGTCTAATAAATTGGCTCAATATCAAACAAAAATGTAATTGAACTCAGGAAATATGAGCCACTGAAAGGTAATTATCTGTCTGATGTCAGTAACCACGATTACATTTTCAAACCCCTCGTAACTGTTTGATTAGCATTTACTTGTCAGGGGACTTGCTACTTTCTGTCTCCTCTTTCCTTCCTCTTCCTTTTTCCTTTCTCCATTCTGGGTATATTTCAAACCAAGAGCATAAACATGACATACATATACATTCATTCAGCCACTCAATCAACTTATCCAAACGGCATGAGACCAATCTCAGGCTCGTGCTAAACCTTCTGGTGACGTTCTAATGTTTGCGAACAATGAAGCTGACATAACATCATAGCACAAAATTGGTGACAACGTGGAAAACTCAAAAACATCAGCTCATCTGCATCCTTTCAGGTAAGCTTATCAGCTGCACCCCTCTAAAAAAATGCCTGACAAGCTAAGATCGTCTCCGCAGTGTATTTGGAGTCTCCATCCTTTCAGGCTCATTTTTTGCCTTTACGAGCAAGGAATCGTTCTCTAGCAGCTTGGATTCTACTTTCACGATCATCAGCAGTACTGGCAACCTCAACATCCTTCTTGGGTAAATCTGGAAGATTCTTCTCAGGTTCCTCCTCAACATGATGAATACCACCACTGCTTCAGATAAAGGAATTAGAGCCATCAATTATAACAGTGCTCCCCTCCCCCCCAC
>Ga0123341_1000167_pt1 | contig 32466 bp, 17 predicted proteins | sample Turbeapinknodule_FD_89959 | JGI IMG/M metagenome (GOLD analysis project Ga0123341, IMG submission 89959) | Root nodule microbial communities of legume samples collected from Mexico - Turtle bean Mexico pink nodule | ecosystem: Host-associated > Plants > Roots > Nodule | place: Mexico: Nepantla...
CCTTTATGTTATATTTTAAAGAATCTCTAATTTGTTTTTCTTTAGGCTTTTAATTTCTAATAGTTTATAATCCACAATTTTGAATTTTGATTTATAATATGTTGAGTTTTATAAAAGATAATTATCTATACTTTGTTAAATTATTAAATACTTTTTTTCATTTTGGACATAGCTATACTTGTCAAAATGAATAAATCCACGTATCTCATGACGCCGCCAAATAATTCTAGATGAGATATATGTAAAATGAGATGCAACTTTTTAGTCAAATGGTTCATCTTAAGAAAAACAAAAACAAAAATATTTAAAGTGAAAATTTACATATTTATAAAATTGAAGTTATAGAAATGAAATTAATTTTAAATATAATGATTAAATATTTAAATTATAATAGAAGCATATATTTTAATAAAATAACATTTGATTAAGTTTATATTTATAGATGAGTGATTGATAAGGTTATGAGCAATTATATCATCTAACTTATCTTCCTCGTGGACCTCTACGGTGATAGGGTGCGACATTAGTCAGTGTGCCATACTTTGGCTTCTTCAATGACCTTCAAATGTGTAGAGAATATTTCCCAGAGAGTTTTCGCAATAACACACATGTATGAACAACCTGCAATCGAGGAAGTGCAACAATTAAATTATCAACCATTCAGAAAGATAATTTGGTCCTCAAAGGCACCATCAGCATCCAATCACAGCACAACACTAAGATGACACATCACAAAATCTTCCATTTATTAATATTATGATATTGGGCAAATGCTTCAAACATCAAATAAGCATTCTAAAACAGGGTTTTTATAAGAAATAACACAAGCTTCTCAAATGCTTGGAATAAGCAAACAAAATTACATGAAGCATTAACCACATTAACAGTCGTTCTGTTGAAACAAAAGCCTACACATTTACCTTAACAGAAGTATCCCATTTTTTTAAAACATGGCATAAATGCAGGGAATGGCTGAGCAAAATGATGAATACAACAAAGAATGACATTGGTTTTTGAGGACATCGCAATACCAGAGAGTCTGCTCAATATACTGGGAGGAATGTTCCGATCAATTACACTATCAGAAACCCCAAAGCTTGACCTGCATTACATCTTCACAAACCTACAATGCTTCAGTTTTCCCCATTTTGAGACTTCCAAGCTACTATTTCACCAGAATAATGGATGGAACTGCACAAGAGGTGCGCCTTGCAACCATATCCGTTTATGGGCTCAATTTCTTGCTTATCAGAGCAACGTTTTAAAACATTAACAATTGCATTCTCAGATCCTTCAGCAAAACCAAATACGGACCCAGTAGGCAATCAAGTTGTCCAAAAGCATGCTTTAAGTATTGCTTCTTCTGTCACATACTCAACGTGTCCAAAGACCCTAACATTGCCACATTACAACTCCAAAGAAGCCATTTCCTCACGAAGGTGAAGAGCCCTCGCAGTATTCCCCTTTTTGATGTAGCCATCAATCAACTCCTCATACACACTCACATCCACAGCCACCAACCGTTCTCTCATCACCCTCAAATACCTCTCTGCATCTTCAACCTTTCCACAGTGACACAAACACCGAACAATCGTCACGAAAACTGACAACCCAGGACTCATACGTTTGTACTCCATTTCATAATACAACTTCAAAACCTCCTGAACCTCCTGCTTTCCTGCATAACCCTGCATCAAAAGAGAATAAGTAACATCATCCGGCAAAAACCCTTTATCCATCAACACACTCAACATTCCATTCGCTTTCTGCACTTCACCCTTTTCACACAGCCTCTCCACCACCTTATTAAACACCACACAACTAGGCACAAACCCAACCCTCACCATCTCATCAAAAACCCGCACACTCTCTTCCGAATCCGCCGCAACAACAACGTGCTCAAACGTCTCACCGTACGGCCTCAGCCCCTTCCCCTCCATTTCACGCACCAAACCAATAGCCTCCTCAACTCTCCCATCTCTGCAAAACGCTCCAACAAACGACGTGTAAACAAACGCGTTCGACTCAAACCCTCTCCCCACCATCTCCCTATACAACCCCCACGCGGAATCCAAATCCCCCAACACAACCTTCGCATGCAGAACAAGAGACCACACAACGGTCTCGTGAAGCAAACTCTTCTGCAACAGCCTCTTCAACAAAACCACGACATCACACTCCGATTCCGCCACGCGTCCCCTCTCCAAAATCCTCAACATCAAACTACAATTCACGATCATAGAAGGAGAACGGAAAGTACTCTTCCGCATAATTCGATCCAGCGTATCGACAATCTCCTGCAACTCACCTTCCTTGCACAACGCATCAACCATAATCCGCAAACTCGTCGAATTAGGGTAAATCCTTCTCCGAATCATGAACTCGTAAACCTCCCAAACGAGAAAACATTTCTCAGACCTCTGAGCCGCGTGAAGCAGGGCGTTGAAACTGACGACGGTGGCGGAGAATCCGCGCTCCTCCGCGTAACGGCAAACGTGAAACGCGACGTCCGTTAGCCTGGCTTTGGCGTAGGCTTGGATGAGAAGGTTAACGGCGAGGGCGCGAGAGGTTGAAACGACGACGTCGAGAAGAGAATCGACGAGTGCGGGAACTGCATGTGAGTGAGTGTTGGTTTTGGTGAGAGAGCGAAGAAGAGCGCGCGCGTGGGTGAGTAAGTTGGCTCTTAATAAGAGGTTGATGGTGATTGTGTAGGAGCGAGTGGTGGGCTGGAAGGTGGAGTTGGGCCGAGATGCGGCCCAGTGGAAGAAGCCCAATGCGGGTTTTGCGTCGGAGGGGGAATTGAATTGCAGAAGAAGGTGTTGAACCGACGCGTCGTTTAAGTGGAGGAAACGGAACTGGCGAGTTATGGAGTCCCAGTGGCGTCGCTCTCTGAAGGAATTACACAGTGCCGCAACGACGTCGTCGTCGAGCTTCGGCTTTGAAAACGACGCCGTCTGCGTGTGTATACGACGGAATCTGGAGAGGAAGAAGAGGTTGAAAGCCATGTGGATGTTTTGCTTGCAGTGGTGGTGAATAATGAGAAGAGTGGTCACGTGTGGTGCACGTGCAGGTCATTTCACTGCTAACCAAGAAATTTGAGGTCAAATTAAAGTATTAATTACCAAAGGTCAAATTAGGATCCAGAGGAGGAGGAGACCATACACACCTTTCGGTCAGGTTGTTGCGCGGTGGATCCTGACAGAGGGAGACGACGGCGCGTAGGGCTTTGACTGTTCGCGTGTGCTAGACGCAAGAGAAGCTCTGGAAGAAGACTTTGGAGATGGCGGAGAAGTGTGAGTGATCGCTGAGGTGATTGTTGAGTTGGGGGAAGAAGAGTGTGAAGGAGTGAGTTAGTGGGCAGTGGTGCTTCTGTGTGCCTTCTTCCTTTTTAATTTTTTGTTTCTGTTACATCAATTTGTTGCTTTCTTCAAATAAGAAATTTACATTTTTATTATCTTTTATTATTATATATTATTGTTATTAAAGTCAATATTAGTATTTTGCAATAGAAAAGATTTGAACGATCTCATCAATAGATGAGAGAATATGTAACCTCAATTTAGTTAGTGATTATACCATGATGATTCTTATTATTTTATTATTATTATTATAATTATTAATATCATTATTAATAATATTATTAGTAATGTTATTATTATTATAAATTAATTGTTACTATTGAATATTATTCTTACTAAAAATTATTACTATTATTATTAGTAAAATTATTATTATTATTAATATTATTAAATATTATTATTATTATTACTAAATTAATTAGTAATATTATTATTATTATTATTATTATTGAATATTATTCTTACTAAAAAAATTATTACTATTATTATTAGTAAAATTATTAATATTATTGTTATGAGTGAGAGAAACTCTAAAACCAGATTCCCCTGTAAGTATTTTATTACATTTCACGTAAAATTTTCTAAAATTTTTCGGGAAGTTTTAGAATTTTAAAAGGTCATTTTTTTTTATTTTACTGTGAGGAAGAAATTATGAAGATGCGTGGGTAAAAAGCCTTAATACTTTTTCACCAATCATTTGAGGGATTCAGTGGTAAAAAAAATGTGAAAATATTGAAAGGTACGGTGACAAAACCTTTTTTCATTGCGGCCAATATTTACATGAAAAAATCAACAATACCCAATTTTGGGGCTCAATCAGAAAAGATGATATTCACGTGAGTGTCCAATGCAACCGATTAATCTTTGCAAACACTAATAATTGGCGAATGGAACTCTGAGCATTGGAGAAATTATGGACGAAAAATTCTGATAGCTTTTGTAACCTGAAGCCGGCAAAAAGGACACCTGGACACTGCAGAAGAACATCTACGACACAATACATGACCACAAGGAACTATTGTTATATCAACCTCAGAACTCAGACAAACCCTGCATATCCATGCTGCTTTTGCTGTATCAGCTTCTTTTGTTGCCTTTTCAACCTTTTCCTGTACAAAGTATAATGATGTAGCATGTTATTTCAAACTTACAAGACAGATGAACTTATGCATTATAAAGCATTAAGATACTTGCTTTAATTCAATCATTACTGTGTCCTACGGTACAAAAATAAAACTATTGCCCAAAGCTTATACAACTGTAATGTAGTACAGATACAATTTTCATTACAAATCGATACGCTTTCTCCCTTGTAATATCTGACTGAGTCAATATATATGTAGTAAAATCGTTGGTAGATTAGTTTAAGGAGGCATTTCGTAAATGGATATCCAACTTTCCAACAAGAAACCTATGTTTAAGATGTCAAAATTTTCAAGTTTGATGCGTCAAAACTAACAACGGGTTTGTATATGACACACTCAAACAAACCATAAACAGGTTTTCAAATGATTGTGAAATTAGAATGCCCACATGGCATACTACCATTCAGAAAGAAAAATATTAATAATGGTACGATACACGACGCTATGAAATCATAGTACTAAAAGTTAAAATCACCAACCTGCTCTAACACAAGAGCTGCCTGAGACTCTCTTAGATTTTCTTGCAAATTTATTGTTCTTTGAAGTAGAGATTGCTTCTCCACCTCCATTTTGATCCCAGCAGCAGAGAGTATTTCATTGACTGCCTGCACCAGTTCTGCAGCTGAAACCTTGCCAGACTGCTCTCTTACAGGCTGCACCTATTCACACGAAGAGACTTCTCATTCATTTAAGAAAATTGACATGCAAGCAATACAAAATGAACCGACAGAATGCTTTTTTTTAAATGTAACAAGATATGTAACGGTTAAGAAATTTGCATTGAGCATAATATCTAGTAATTGAAAAGGATTAGATGCTTCTTTATTCGGTGGCCTTAGCCACAAACTAAACAAGAAAAATTTTCTTAATTACAAGCTTTTGGTTTCATACCAACCTTAACAGGTCCAAAAATATCTTGCTGACACATATTATTCATGTGTCAATGGAAAACACAGGATGATGGGTCACGAATTGCAATGCATGTAATAAATGCAAATTTATGGTACATGGTACTAATAATTAGGGACAAGTTCCAAGGGATAAACCTGAGAGTAGTTTTCTCCCCTTTCTGAGCTCTCTGGGAAATCAACATTGGGCATGTTACTACTTAATAAAGGGCTATCATGCACAATTGTTTCCTTTAGAGGACTGCTAGCTGAGACACTTTTAAATGAAAATACTTGTGATGAAAGGAAAAATTGTGTATCCCCCTGCGCAACTTCAATTTTAATTCTGTAGAGAGCTTGACCTGCAGATGGTCTTACATCTTCCCAAACCCTACCATATTTCAGCTTTTCACCTTGTTGAGACCGCCAAGCTACTATTTCACCAGAATAAAAGGGTCTCAATGGATGGAACTGCACAAGACGTGCATCTTGTGGCAATATTTCCTTGCCAACCATATTGCTGCTCCCATTTATGGGTTCAACTTCTTTCTTATCAGGGCAGAGTTTTAAAACATTAACAACTGCAATCTCAGATCCTTCAGGACAACCAAATAAGGGCCCAACAGGCAATATGATTGGAGAGCCTAATACCTGACTGACTATAATAGCAATGAGATCAAAAAGGGAAATATAAGTGGGTGGTTCAGCAACTAGAATACAGGATCTTGATTGGTTCAAAAAATAAAGAGTTTGACGAGCAGAATCATTCTTCCACTCAGGGATGGTGAAATCTTTGCCTGCACGTGTAACATCTACTAAATTGGGCAATAGCAGAAATTTTGTCTTAAGACACTTAACAAATTGCATCTTTTCTGCAGTAGAGTTCAATAAGCCTTCTATAGTATCCAATGAAAAGCTATTGAATGCAGGAATGTAGCTGCCCATGCTTTTAATAATGGTCCAGACAGCAGTTTGAAGAGACTTGCTTGATAACTTCTGTTTGAGGGTCACCAATAAAACAGACCCCAGAGAACCCAAAGTCTGTAGTGCGTGATTCTCATCTAGTTCCTGTAAACCAAACAGAAAAATTCCAGTAAGTAAAAGCCTAATGCAGACAAAAGTTAGATAACAATAAATAGGAAAATGCTCCTGAAATCTTGCTACCTCTATGACAATGTCAGACAATTTTTTGATGCCGAGCATGATACATACTCTCTCAGGAAGATCTGCATGGACAAATCTAATTCTGGAAGTATCAATACATTTGACGTATCGAGAACCATAAGAATCAACATAGACACAGGATCCTGAATGAACAAGTCTGCAGCCATCATCCGGAACTATGGCTTCTGATTTCCAGTTTGACCCATCTAATGTGTTCCCCTCGACAATTTGATCGCAAATGAAATTCAAAACTTCCATCACTGCACGGAGCTCATTGGGATTTAGTCGCTGATATCCACAAGCTTTCTGAAGATGTAATAGAAGACCCTTTGCAGCAGAAAGTGTTAACATGTCCTGGAGTCCCAAATCTTTAAGAGTCTTTACAAATGGGAGATATACAGTAGGAAGCTCAAAAGCAAATGGAGACAAATTAATCATCAAACGAGCAAAAAGAGCATCGGCCGTCACAAGGCGTGTTCCATTTGCAACGGGCAGAAATGCCACTTTACGTAGCTCTGCCACATCTGAAATAGCAAAAGTAATTAGAAATTCAATGTAACAACAACCTAAGCAAACCTGCTTAATCAACATAACAGAGAAGAATTAGAGGTTCACAGAAATGTGATTAGCCAGTTGGTCATGTCTAGTAATTGTGTTAATATCTTAGGTGCATTGACAGACCTATCGTTTCAGGAGAATCAGAGACAAATACCAAAAATATATAAGCCACACCCTTTCTACTCAACCCTTAGCCCAAATGGAATAACATGAGAATAGTGAAGCACCTGAGGAAGAAAGTGAACCCCAAATTTTGTCTAAATATTTCAAAATCTCGCAGGTACATTCCTCAATGTTCATTCCTGAAGCAATGGGCCAATGAGCAAGAGTATCTTCCCCTCCATTTCTCCCAATTACCTAGGGAAAAAGAGAGCTAGCATAAAATACATGGATGTAAGTAATGTAAATATAAAATGTAAACCAAAAGTATTGTTTTTACTTGCAAGTGCTTCAAAACTGTACAAAAAGCAGGAGGACTCCGTAGATGCAGAGGTCCCCATGAGTACTCTGGAGGAACAGTGTGTTGTTTGGATAGAATGGGAGCACAACTCCAAGCCAGAGGCCAATCTTTAGACAAAATAGCTTCATTATATGAAGCAAGCACCCTCTTGCAACCAGCACCCGGAAACCCCAGTTCAGCAGGTACACAGGCAATCTTGCCAAGAAGATCACAGAAGTTGTTGCTAAAGAAAAGAGCAAAGTTGGAAAAAACAAACTCAACTACAGATCCTCCTAATGCCCACACTTCTGGCGAAACTTCAGAATGACTGTTGATTATGTCTGTCTCAAAATCATCCAAAACACCTGATTTCATGCACTCAATTCCAAGAAACTCAACTCTTTTGGCACATTCAATTATTACTTCTACCTCTGTAGCAGTCCGAAGCCCAAGTTTCCTTAGTATTCGAAGCCACCCATCTGTACTGAACCTTTCTCCAGGAAATTTTCTTCTCTCACCAAAGAATATAGATATTAAGATAGCATCACCAGGATCAAATAAATCCATGGGCTTCAACAGGTCTGTTGAAAACTCATCCGAATTTCTAACAAATTTAGTTTCTTTCAAAGCTTCAACCACTAATTGATCTGATTGAAGATCATGCCAATTTTTAAAAACATGTATTAATATTTCCTCCTGCTCATTCTGAGATTTTCTCTCAAAGCCGGGCAAGCCAAAGCGTAATAAGATCTGTTGATCATGCAACTCCAGCACTCCGAGGGCTAGAAGAAATGAACTTTCATTTGAATCAGTGGCACAAGAAAGACAATGCTCATCATATGGTTTTAAAAATGAATTTGAAGGGATAATACACTGATCTTGACCTTGCAACTTAGTATAAGAACCAACAACTGTTTTATATATTGGGAGAGAACGCAAAGCTTCAATTTCTTCGGGGTTATAGTGAAAGTCATTGGAGAAGAATTCATCAGAAAAGAGTGAAAAAAGTGCATCGCAATTTGAAGGAGAGAGATTAGTTGGTTCAGTGAAATACCCAGCTAGCTTAGCTTCCACAAGTTTGGATGCAATGACATGGCCAAGTGATTGACCAGAGATAGAAAAACAATTGCTTGAAGCAGAACAATCAATAAATGCCTCATCAAATATGGGTATGTTACACTGGTTTAACATTGGCAACAACCAGGGATAACTGGTTTTGAATCTTTCAAAAGCTGAAATGTAGGACTTAACTAAGTCAGTTTCAGAAGTATTATCCCTTGTCACCCTAACCCCACTCACATAACTTTCAGCAGATTCTCTTTCTGAAATACCACTTGTTGAATTTGAGTGCTCCAAAAGAGGAGGAACGAATACCATATGCCGCTCTCTTACACGGCACAAGACTGGCCTACCAAGAAATGCAGGAATTAGGGGCCAATCAGAGAAAAGGTTTAATTCTTGTTGTGAGCCCTTAAAACATTTCCAAAATATTCTTAGCCATTCAGGAGAAGGACCCCCTTGACTTCCAGAACTAGGTATTTTCTCCCAAGAAAGCCATGGAGCCATATTTGATCCCATTACATGGTTCACCCAATCTTCATGGAAAATTAGTTTCATATGATTGGCCAGTAGATTAAGGGAGAAGCCCCGCATTTTCAGTAGTGACTGAAGTGAAAAATTAGAAAAAATACCACCTAAGAGAGGCCTGTCTATTACTTTAGGATGAATAAATTTTTCTCCCAAGGGAAGCATTAACGACTGTTGCTCTTTATTCCCAATCCAAAGTTCAGTAAAGCCCAATTTTTTTAAATGGCCAGTTCCAGTCGGAAATGGTAAGCCTTTGAGTTCTGAAGCAATCAATATGAACTTCGGGTCCCTATTTTGATGAATGGAAGTCATAGCATTACTGTAAGCCCCAGGTGCTCCTGATCTACCAATATCTTCAACAACACCCCGACCAAAATCAAATAAAGCCTTCCCTAAACTTGTCACCATTTCCAATGCATCTCCAGAACTGGCTTCTCCCCGAGTAGTGGATCCTTGAATATTATACCCATGCTGAGAAGAAGTGATTCTGTGGATATCAGTTTCTCGAGAAAAAGCACCGGCAGTAGCGGAATCATTATCTCTGGCTGAGCTGGATGACTCTGTTTGCTGAAAATCAGACAAGCAATATTCGAGAACATCTATATACATGTCAACTGATCGCAGAGCAAATGGTTTTGAAGAAACTTTTAGGAGATCCCTAACCATTTTAGGTCTAATTTCTCGCACTGAAAAACCCACAGCTTGGATTTCAGTCACCAATTCCCATGGTACTGAAAACACAGGATAATGCTCTTTTACAAAGCTGCAAACTGTAGCTGGAAGCAAATTACCAACCAACCCATTCCCTGGCTGTGAAAGAAACATGCCTTCTTCAGCCTTGACCAAATTTCCTGAGTACAGCTGCCATACTGGAAGGTCAATAATACGAGAATAAAATGGACGTATTACCTGATCTTTAAGGCATTCCCAGTCAGCCTTAAGAACAACTGTTGTTGGACTTGGAGGGTTGTTATCGAGATTAGCATGCTGATCAATCAGAACTTGACTCTCACAAGATCGTGGCCAGAAGTAGTAGATTTGATCTCTATAAGCCTTCAAAGAGAGACTTATTGCAGAATAGGCACTAGAATCAAATAATGAACTTGGAATATCTCGTCTTAGCTTCTGAATCTCCAAAACCATTTCAACGTAGGAATCACATACACAGGACATCACCTCTCTGTTCCAAGATTCAATTAATTGATTTCCAGCATCAAAGTGTCCCTCAGTGGAAGCCCCTCTGTCTTGGTATTTAAAGAGAAAACGACCCCTATTGTGACAAACAAGGAAACAACCTATGACAGTGACAGGCATGTTTATACAACCAGACAAAGGAAGAGGGGCCATAATTGAGCTCCTTGAGTAAACATTGGCATGATGACCATTGCTGGATACAAGTGCTGCTATTCCAGCAACAGGAGTCAAGTTGTATGCAAGATACCGCCTGAGCAGAAAAAAATGGAATTTTGATAGATATTACCAAACAAAACAGAACTTTCATGAGATAAACATAATATATGGAACATAAAACTTCAATCATCATTACTCTTGATTGAGTTTCAAGATAAATTAAGACTTGTTTACTGTCCTACCCAACTCTAATTGAAAAAGCGGAATAAAGAATGAAAAGGCTGCAGTATGAATGCACCCTTGCTTATGATCAAGACAAAGAAGCAATGTGCAAAGCCAAGGAATTTTTTTCCAAGAAATAAACAAACCATGGAAAATAACTTCCACATTCATAAACTTCTCTTTGTTTTCTTATTAATGGCTATTTTATATTTTAGAGAAAGAGCTAGATGCATCCTCAATCTGAGCCATCGATATGTAAAAGGTTTTCAAGTTAATAAAAGGAAAATGACAACCCAGTTCTTGCAAAGCATTGACACAGATTAAACAATGACATTGTGTGTTGTTGAAAACCAAGTTTCAACATTAGTTTTTGACATCCTTGCAATTTGAGCATAAACACCACATGATATCCATTATAATATTCAAATAAAATCATACCGATCAAGAGCCATATTTCTGGTTTGTCCAGAACCCAGGCTGAGTGCAACAAGCCATCTATCAATGACTGTAGTTCCTTCTGAATATAAATCCACATCAATTACATGCATCTTTATCATCGCATTGGAGCTGCTAAATATTCTGGATAATTGAAACTTTCTCCATTTCTTTTCAGAAAATGGATTCCTCAAAATAGAAGATGATGGGTCAATGCTTATTGAAAAATTCTGGCTCGGATTGGGATTTCCTTCTTCCCATGTTGATATGGATACCTATAAGGAATGCAATTTCACTCTGGCTCAATAGAATTATTAAAATGTTCCAAACAAGAGTCCACTCATGTGGTATCAATTACAAACAAGACATATTAAGTATACAGGTGTTTTCTATGCACAATTTTCTATTAATAGTAGATGATATAAGCTATCCTCGTATATAAATAGACACATGCACGCACCAAGAATCATAATTACTCCTTGACTATTTCTGCCCTAAAAAAGTAGTCAGATCTGTAGTTAAACAGTTAATTAGCCATGTAATTACTATTTGGTTAGCTCTGTACTTAATGCACTTACAGTAATAGAATTCAGAGAATTAGAGAGAAAACTGAACAATGATAAATTGAACTGTAAATGTTTCAGTAGAAAAATGTACAGGTAGGGCAACCTTATATATCTGAACTGTACGACTCATTGCTGAATAAGAAGCTAACAAACTAACTGATAGCTAACTAACTCTGTAACAGAAAATCTAAAGGAATTAACAGTGAGATGCAAAAAATAATGTAAAAACACTAATACATAAAGTACCTATTTCTAATATATGGTATGAATAAGATAGACTATTGAGCACAATAAACATAAGTGTAAGACTTCCAACTCACTTAAGACATCAACAATTTTCCCCTTCAACTGTGAATCCCTTTCAGACATTGTAACCTCCCCCCCAGTAAAAGTCTTTTCTTTCTCCTTCTACATTTTGCCCACAGACAGCCAATTGTTTGGGTTCTTTGAGGGGAAATGTCGTGAGATCTTTACCAAAGAGCCATGATGAGACAACCTCATATGGCACCAAGACACAACTCTACACCCAAAATCTTAAGACACGGGTCTGAGGGACTTTCACCCTGTATATTTGTTCATCTTCCTCATTTTCACCCAATGTGAGACTCCCAAATCACACTTGAACATCAACAATCTTCCCCTCAAGTGTTAGTCCCTTTCACACATTTTAAGTTTCACAAAAAACCAAACCCATTTCCTCTCAAAAATCATTAGATTTTCACCACATCAAATCCCCAGAATTTCTTGTTTGAATTTGTCACAAACCTAATCTAGCATGCGTGGCTCACATCCCATAAACCTCCACTCAACCAAATGCCTTCAAACCAACATTTCCCCACATTCCATGTGAACATTCAATTCCCCAAGTTCTATTCCAAATCCCAAATAAAACCTAATTTCAACCTCTTAAATCCTATTTGTTCTGCCATGCTGCATGAATATACAACTGAACAGTAGTAAATTTACCTGTAAAACGGACTTCAAAAACAGGAGTGTTCTAGATCCATGCTTCATAAATATGTCAGTAATAAGCCTTATTCTGTTTGATCCAAGGTCAGGTCCATCCTTCAAGCAGTCAGATGATAAAGGCATCCGAATAATGGTAGAATCGGCTAATGACCACAAGTCATTCCGGTCAACCAGCATTGGACTAAATTGATCACAAAATCGTTGAGTCAGATCATTACCTGAAACCTCAAGAGTAAACAACGTTATGTTCTAATATTGTATAGGAATTTCGCTATTAGATTACAAAATTAAAAAATTAAATAAAAGAATATTTAGGCTCTTTTATTTTATAAAAAAAATACTCCACAGAAGGAAAAAGTACAAAACTAACACTATGAAAATACATATTAAAATGAGCTTAAATATTGGATATCGAAACCAGAAGACTTTCCAATCTTGAAGCATAGACAATAAGGGTACCTCTCATAAGTAACCATTAACTAACTACCATAAAAAGGATCAAAGAATAATACTTAAAAAAGAAATATTTGAAACTTACTTTCCAATTTAGGAACAATTAATCATTCCACTATTAAGCATGACAATAACCAGTTATTCACTAACCACTGTTTGAACATTATTAACCAAGTGAGTGATTATTCAATTCCAAAATCAAAAATAATTTAACAAATATTATTTTTCATCTTCTGTATTTATGCAAGAAAAATAAAGAAAAAAATTTGAGGGCTTCAATGAATTTGACATACGGGTAAAGAGAACAGAAAATATTTCAATGAATTAACGCCATAGTGTTGCACTTTCTTCGTTCTGACTTGGCTCTGTTATTGGGATAATAATAATGTACTACTTATACAACTTTACAAGTTTTAACACTTCGATATAAAAGCACACACAAAGTATGTGCTCTACAATTCTCCAGTCAAACAGTCCCTACTATCTGACATAGTGAAGTATGTCTGCAAGAGATCAACCAAAAGTACTCACAGTACACTTGCATAAAGTTATCAGTAGTAGTAAAGTGAAAAATAGAACATGGGAATGAAATGGAAAAATTTAGAAACTATCTAATTATTTTGCATTAACTCAGATGATGAGTACACAGTATACCTATCAAAGAAAACATCTTTGCTGATGGGGCATTCGTCAAAGGTGTACCAAGTACCAAACCATGAGGATCAAACATATAAAAGAAGCCACTAGAAATGACTGAGAGAAGGTCACATATGGAATAGCAGCTAACCAATCCCAAACCATAGTTAATTGTGTTGCCACGCAATCTCCATGGAGGACGGAGCTGGAAATTACTAAATTCCTCTCGACTCAAGCAGGCACCTTCAAAGATTGCTACAAGGGCAGGCCCTTGGAATTCACCTGTATAAAGAAATCATACCATGTTAACTGAAATTTAGAAAAGTAATCCAAAACAGCTAAACACAGTATGGTAATTTCACACGCAACAGACGGCATTAACTTTGAAATACCCCTAGCTGCAGACTAACTATGTGTATTCCATAAGTTAAGCTAGACAACACAGGCATCCAATGATGTTCGCAAACTTAGTAAGAAAATAAGTCCCTGTGCACACAACTCCACAATTACGTAGTCTAGGGAAAGTCAGGTAAGCAGCCTCTAGCAACCTAACCTACCGAGCAGGGAAGCTGTTTCTAGGACTAGAACTTGTTGCGATAACGTCACAAGGCAGCAAGCTAACTGCTTGATGAGAAGGGAAAATATACACCTTGAGCTCTAGAAGAACATCCAACATGATACATCAATCAAGAAATATCCTCCTATTCAATGGACCAAGTCTTTGGTCGTCCTTTATAAAAAATTAACAGTTCAAGTAGGTTCACTCACTAGGCATGGTGGGCTGGGAGGGCAGCAGCCCATTATCTCTCCACTGTAGAAAGCCAAAATTATTCACTACTCAGGTGAAGCCAGACTCATATGGTGCCCTTGACTAACATAATCTTAAACATGCCCTCCTCAAAAAAAGGTGTTCTCTCTGTTTGGGCCCCCTGAATAAATTGGTCTAGCAATGCTTTCGTTCCTGCTGTAAGACCCAATTAGACTCAATTCCCAACATTATTTAGGCAGGTCATCATGGTCAATCCACCAGTCAAACACAACACAGACAGTAGCCATTATCCACAACCTTGGATGCCTTACCCAGGTTAAAAAAGAATAACACTACCCGCCTTGCACCAAGAAGAACATGATATACTCTAAAAGAATACAGAACAAAAGGAAATGAATAGAATCGTCAAAATAATAAAAACTCTACAAATATTCTTAACACATTTATTCAGAGCTCTATACATCCTCATTGAAAGAGAGAGAGAGGAAGTGCACCAATTAAATTATCAACCATTCAGAAAGATAATTTGGTCCTCAAAGGCACCATCAGCATCCAATCACAGCACAACACTAAGATGACACATCAAAATCTTCCATTTATTAATATAATGATATTGGGCAAATGCTTCAAACATCAAATAAGTATTCTAAAAAAAGGTTTTTATAAGAAATAACACAAGCTTCTCAAATTTTTAGAATAAGCAAACAAAATTACACAGAAACCAAAGCCTATACATTTACCTGAACAGAAATATCCAATTTTATTAAAACATATCTAAAAATTACCTAAATTGTGCTGCAGCAGGGATTGGCGAGGATGTTCCCTCTTATCATAAATCAGGTGTAATCTCTTGGCTTGGCAGCAATCTGCCAACTCAAGAAGGTCAAACAACAAAAACTCATTGTTTCCATACTGCGCCAAAAGTTCATTCACTTTATTATAGTCCATGCAGGGCAGATCTTTAGTCAAATCATCACTGACTAAAGAAAGGCATCGAACTGACTGTACACCAAGTTTGTCTGCCAAATCATTGCCTATAACTGGATGCACAAAATGTCTCCCAATAAGAGAGCTGCTTTCGAGCCAAGGTGCATCGTTATATACAAGATCTCCTGCTTGCATCAGAACTCCAAAATCATTAGGAATCAACAAGGGGCAATCAAAAGTCTCAAAAAGTGGCTTCTCCAAGCAACATTCTGCTATGGCTTCAAGGACACGATGGACAAAATTTAACTGATCAGTAGAGAGAGGAACCCCATGCACATCATTCTGCAACCTTTGTAATACTTGAAGATAGTCTGAAATACCAAAACTCAATCTAACCCCCAACTTTATCAACAAATCTTTATACTCTGATAGTTCAGATGGAACAACATACAAATAAGGTGTATATTTTACAGGTGAATCAAATGCCAGTGCATTTGGTGATACAAAATCATCACCAATCCAAACCCATGAAGCACTATCTAACCCTGCTTTCAGGTTATTGATATCCTCAGTATTAATAAATTCCTGCAATTTTGAGTAAAGGCAAGGTATTTCCTTTTGCAGCTGTGCATCAAAACTGGGATCCAGCAGTGAGTTTATCTTAAGCTGCTGATAGGACTTAGATAGCTCAATTAACTGCCTTATTAGAACACCAATATTTGGGCAATCCATCCACCCAAGTTCAGTCTGTAGATACGTAGAGTCACATTCACCGTCTAAAATGAACATTGAGGAAGATACCATCCACATCTGTGATTTAGGCCTCACACTAGTGGGGGGCGCTACTACTTGGTTATTGGATTTTAACCATGGAAGTCCCCTAACAGCTGGATCAGAAATTACTGGACACCAAGAGATTAGCTTCAATTCAGACCAAAACTCTTCTTCTGCCATATCAAATGTTGAGCTGCTTAAAAATGAATCAATATCAGTTAGACAGGTCTGTTCATTAGGGAAGCCATCATTTACAAAAGCATCATCCATTATGCTGCTACTTCCCAGAGCCACATCACCCTGTTGATCATCATTCTTACTTCTTCCTTTATTTGAGAGCTTATAGGCTAATGTATCTAAAAGATCAAGTAACTCTCCACCATGCTTGGAGGCATCAATGTCCCCAGAATCATGCAAGAGGCTGACTGATCTAGCACAATCAAGCAAGCCAGTAAATCCCAGAGTTGTCCTAAGTCCAAGGCAAACTAAAGTATCCAAAATTCCATGATCTAAGAATTTGTCAGAAGGAAAGAAAACATTCCCATGAAGCATCTTTTTAAGGTGAGGAACCCGAGGATCATAAAGCCTGCAATAACAATCTAGTCAGCAATCCAAACGTCAGTTTTAAGCAAGTAAAATACTTAATCAAGAAGCTTAACCTTTCAAGGATAAAACATCAGTACAAGAAAGCGGCAGCTGAAAATTCAGTGTTTATTTACATAAATAATTTGGAACAAATTACAAATGCTTTGATGTCTAATTACAATTTTCTCAAGTAATTATCCATAAATTGTTTGAGTTGAGTCAAACTTCAACATTAGTGCAAAAATATAAGATGTCAAATCAAAGCATGACTAATTTCCAATGAAATTTAGGTTGCAGATTAATTTAGGATACATTTAATATATACCATTGAAATGTCAATAAATTCCTCATCAATAAAAATAACTGAAATTCTCATCACATCTTCATATTTTTTTCCAGCATGTGCAGATGGTTTAAAAAATAATTGTTTTTAGAGAGCTTCTGGGCTGAGTAGATCTTTGACAGTGAGAAAGTCATATAGCCATAACAAAAGTTCACAAGGAAAAAATAAGCTAGTGGATTTTGAAACATTGATCACGTATAAATGTATACCATATATATCTGCAAGATGAAACAGCTAAAATAATGCCAACATGACAAATGCAATTCAACCATAACACAGTCTTCTAATAGAATAGTAAACAAACTTTGCAGATATGCATGATGTTTTCTACCATTTTTTTCAATGTCCACCCATAATAGTGCAATAAAAAGCTAACTGGCTTTAAATAACAATATCCATCAACCCACTAGTAAAAGAATAAAGTTGAGGGAAATTGTAAAAGTATATTCTTTTTGCTTTCCTTGTGGAAAGAATTTAAATTCCTAATTTAGGAATCTAGAACATGTTACATTGCAAACTTGCAATTAATGTTCTTCCTTGTACAAAACTCATACTGGTGCTGACCATTTAGAAGCAAAACCACAGAAAATGCAACTTAAAATACAATAGAGGATAACTTATTGGGAATTATTGAAATTTTATTTCAATAAATAGGATATTACCTGGATGGTTGTTGCCAAGATCCATTGGCTGCCTGAACAAATTGTGCACAGGAGAATGAAGACTTGAGAGAGAGATCCTCTTCAATCAAATGTTGTACGTCATGCAGAATGTCGGAAACAATTTCTTGCCTCGAAAGGAACTCTGACATGTGATTGAAAATGTGATCTTTGTAGAATTCCACTTTAGTTGGTTCTTTCATCCCTAAATACCTCTTCATAATGACCCGCTCCGTTTCTGATTCAGTTCTTAAGAAGTTATCATTTAAAAGATCTTCACAAACACCAGTAGGACCAAGCCATTTAATAGGATTACTCAAACTTACTAGTTTTCTGCTTTTGTATGACTCAAATATCGGAAGGTGTTTGATGATTTCAATATGCATGTCATCAATATGCTCTTCGGAAAACCATTTTGTTTGGAGAATAAAACTTCGGAGTTCATGAAGCTCCCCTTCAGATACATCTATAAAGATCCCCTCAATTTTTTGTGGTTCCAAAGCAATAGCCAAAAACACATTTAGTACACCTCTTGCTGTTGCTGACTGCACAAAGCATTCCAATTTAGGGTGATCCAATAACATATCATGTCTCAAGAATAAACATCCAACCTTCACTAATAAAGAAGACATCTTCTCACTCCATCCATCATTTCTTATCACATTCAATTTTTGTGCTAACTGCATCAGGCAGTCATCCCCAACTGGCAATATAGGCCACTTAGAAAACATGATAAGATCATCACAATATGATTTCAGATAGTTCCACAGTAGTTGCAACCACTCTACACTTGGTTGGCCATGAATACCAGGAGTCCACCTCACTTGCTGAGCATGTTGCCACTCTACAGGAAGTAATTTCACAAGAAGTTTCTCGAGCAACTGGCATGACAAGAAAGAAATGTTTGTGCCATCTGTTTCGGCAATGTAACAAAGTTTTCTGTAAACTTCTTCAGGAATAGCACAATCTACAAGTTGATGAGGAATGGAATCTTTCAAAAGGCCATATTCATCACCACGTGCAATGTAAACTCTTTCTCCAACTCCCTTCATATCAATCGATGTAAAGGAACCATCTGCAACTGGTAACAAATGCAAGCCACATAGAGCATCAAACTGCAAGGATTTTTGCAAGTCATGTAAGCAATATTCAAGAGTCAGAATCATTGCATCCCTATCTTTGAATTCACGCTTCCTTCTGATTAAAAGAGACCTTAACAGCTTAGGAGTCAGAAAATGCAATGATGGACAGATTTCCATAAACCTTTCAGAAAGTGACTGTGGAAGAGTAACGAGAGGTAGAGAAGCCCCACACAGCGCTTTTACAAGCTCAGCTGCCTTGAGGAAAGTAAAATCAGGAAATATAGCATGTTTGGTTGAAATCCACTGACCTCCTCTAGCTTCTGTATACAATACACGGAGATTAAACTCAGCAACAAATTGATAGAGTTTCCGTACTGCTGATGCCCAAGGTTCTAATCCTAATGTTGTTGGCCACAACGAGAAGAACACATTGCAAGGACCGATCTCTGATGCTATCTTCTCAAGCAAACGACCATATGCAGGGGCAACAACATTTTCAAGGAGGAAAATATTCCAGTCTGAGCGTTTTCTTCCACCTCCAGCCATATCAGAACCAAACCAGATATCCCTGCGATTTGAAGATAATTCAAAGTATGCATTCACATGAGCAGGAAGACCAGTACTGATTGGTAAAGGTAAAAAGCAGAATGCACGACCTTCAAAATTTTCCAGCAAATGATTAGGCAAACTAACATTTTGAAACAGATCAGGAGAAACAATGCAATGATTCCCCTTTGAACTTTCAACCGGGTCAACATCAAGCTTTACAGAATTCAAATATGCAGCAACGCATGCCCAAGGAACAAAATTGTAACAGCTACTATTGGCTGTTTCAGACGTTTTCTTTTGAGCATTACCTAAACATTCAGTTGTTATCCAATAGTGTGAACTACAACCAGATGTACTTTGCTCAGTAATAAGGTACTTCTGGCATTTATAAGGCAAATCTCTACCAATGGATAGGCTTAGTTTCTTCAGAAACTGAGCTCTATTCATTCCAACACGTCTACTTTCCTTGAAGAAGTTGAACACATCCTGTGCTCCAGCAGATCCAACTTCAGGCTCACCAATATTGTTTCTGCATACACGGTGCAATAGGTGCATTTCATTCACTGTTCCTTCCTTCACAAAAATAGAGATAGATTTCACATTGCGCAGGAAAAGTAATGTTTCAGAAACAACCTCAGAAAAAGAAGCAAAAAGAGATCTGACATCTTCAGGTGTATAAATTTCCTTTTTGATTTGGCTCCGGGAGGCCACACCTGCGGTTCTAAGAGGGAATCGAAATAATGTACCAGGAAAAGGATGTTGCAAATCACATCCAAAATGTAGCATTGGAGAAAATTGGTCGGGAAATTGCTCCAAAATTTGTCGTCCCACAAACTTAATTCGTAAACCAGGGTGTGAAGGAGAAATCCCAGGCAAATTACTGGCATGAGGATCAAACATTACAATATTTTCTCCAGAAACAAACATAGGGATGTCTGTAAAGTGATAGACACAATTAAATCCTAGTCCAAATCTCCCAATTGCAAAAGCCTTCTCAAGTTTACTTTCTTGACCAATACGAGATATTGCATAAAGATCTTGGGGACTAAAAACTGAGTCATTGAAACAGTATAGAGCAGGACCTTGCCAATCAGCCATTTCAGGAGAAAGAATAGAAGAAGTCCCATAGTGAGAATTATCCAAAAGAAATATTACTTCAGAAGCTCCTGCATCTTCTGCATTTTGTACCAGCTCAAATAGGGTCCCAGGTCCATCAGCATACATTTCAAGTATATGCTTAAGCCTTGTAGTCAAAGCCTCATGCTGTCCAAAAGCCTCAGCAGCTCCAGACAGGCCAAAATTCATTGAATCTGAACTCTCTGCCAGCAACATCCGGCGAAGAGAGCAAACTCCAAGTTTTTCTGCTACATCATTAGAAATGTTTCCATGCACAAATTTTTGAACTGTTCTCTTTGCATTCCAAGCCACAGTTGGTGCACTGCCAAATGAGCCACTAGAATCATCAGAGCCAAGCAACCAGGGGGCATCATTATAAACCAAGTCACCGGCAAGAAATAGTCTACTTGACACATCTGGAAGATAGAGCTGGACTTTTTGTTCATGATGGTAAACTTCAGCTATATGATGCACTATTAGCGTGACGGCCCTTATCTCCTGTGTGTCAAGAGGAGATGATCCTTTTCTAACTGCCATCCTATGAAGAATATTAGCATAATCAGCAGGTTGCAAGAATTCACGAATACCAAGTTCAAGAAACAATTTTTTGAAAACTGCCAAATCAACTGGGATAACACGAATATATGGAGCCAAATGAAGAGGACCATCCAGGACAACTTCTTCAGAAGTTGCAAATCCATCCCCCACCCAAATCCATCGACATCCTTCAAGAACAGCTTTTACAATCTCAATCTCATCTGAAGACATCATTCCAGTCAGTATTGAGTATATTCTCGGCATTGACAAAGCTAATTCCTGCCTAAGAACTTGATCAGACACAATCTCATTGTTTTTCCCAAGCTCCAGTAACTGTGCAGCAATTACACCTCCTCCAGGTGGAGACATCCATCCCAGGCCATACAATAAAGCTGTGGAAGAGCATTCAACATCCAATATCCGCATGCTAGCTGAGACAAGCCACAAATCATTCAGTGGCCTTACAAGTTTTGGAGGAGCAACCATTGATGACACAACTGGCCATGGTAATGACTGAAAAGGAGTAGTGACTAAAACTGGGCACCAGGAAATCAGTCGTAGGTCATTCCAGAATTTTTCAAGATCAGATTTTGTGTTGCTAGACCTAAAAGCAGTTGTTGCTCGTGACAATATTCGGTTAACTGCTCCTTTATTATCAACAACTTGATCAGGAAGCCACTTTAATGAATTAACTTCAAGGTAAGAGAAAAGCACTTTCCCTCTTAAATATGCCTTTTGTTGATCCTCATGCATCAAGCGATCAATGCATCGAGCACATTCTAAAACAGTATCTGGAGACACAGAAGTTCTAAGTCCCAGGCCTCGTAGAATATTAAGTATTTCAGATTCTCGAAAAGCCCCAGAAGGGAAACTATCTGAGTCCTCTAGTAATGCATATAGTTCTTCATTACAAGGATCATATAAAACTGAAGGACACTTAAGAGCACCAGTGAGTGTCGGTATGAATTTCAAATTTTTCAATGAGTCCCTGATATTTGTATCTTCAAGGGACAAAAGTGCCAAATTTTGTAGAACTGATAACATAATGTTATCCCGAACATCAGCTTGCAACTCGCCAACTCTATTAAAAACATGTTGCATGTAAAATTGTGCTTTACCCATTCTCTCAACTCCATAACATCTTGACAAAATATCCTCTTCTACTTTTGAGGATTTGACCATGAACTCGATGCCCGCCAGAATAATCTCCGGCACATCCAATGGTGGTAAGTACATTCGAGGATTTTCTAAGGCAGAGAATTGGAAATCATCAGCAGAATCTCTTCCATAGACTCTAAATATAGGTAATCTCTTGCAAAACCGTATGCTAAATTCATCCATAGAGTGTCCAACATACCATTTAGGATCAAGAAGAAATCTTCGGAGTTCATTTCTTTCTTCAGTTACTAGACTATCAAGTGAAGCATGCATAACATCAGCACTAGAAACTGCATTAAATATTGATTCCAAAACACCTGTTGCACTGTCATCACATACATAACTAGATATATCTGGATGCTCAATTACATAATTTGGATTCAATATATTACATCCAACTTTGACAAGGATATCCTGCACCGTTTCAGAGATATTGCTTCCATTGATCATTTTCAATTGTCTGGAAGGTTTCAACAGATGCCCCGATGTGGAAGGCAAAATTGGCCAATCAATAAATAGTGGTAATATTTCAGTGTGCTTTCCTAGATATTGCCAGAATAGCAGAAACCATGATGATGTTGGCTTTTGACAAGAGTCAGGGTTCCAAAACACTTTACTTCTATATTTCCAATCACCTGGCATAAATGCAGGGAATAGCTTAGCAAAATGGTGAATACTACAAAGAATGACATTGGTTTTTGAGGACATCGCAATGCCAGAGAGTCTGCTCAATATATTGGGAGGAATGTTCTGATCAATTACTCTATCAGAAACCGGATGCATAAGTTTGTATTCTAATTCATCACAAATGAAATAAGAGACTTCTTTTGATGCTTCTGAAAATGATGCAAAATTACCATTAGCTAAAGGAAGTAAAGGCAGATCATAAGCCTCTTTTCCAACATCATCATCAACCAAGTCCTCTAGGCAATATTCGAGCAATAGAAGTTTGTACTGTCTGCTCAAATAATTAAATGTACCATTTTCTCTAAGAAATTGACGTACTGTACCAGATGTAACCACCTTGCTTGAACTATACTGTAAAAGCATATCAAACAATGAATTAGGCAAATGCACAACTGGCATTCCCAGCTGCATCAGAGCCAAACCAAGGTCTTCACTTTTGGTGAATTTTTCATCATGAAGAAAGGCTTCACTTGGTGATACCCAACTTCCTCCATTGACATCCGAATACAGAACTGTAGCATTACCAATATTTTTGTATATTTGTTGAACCAATATATTCCATGGCTCTTCAAAACTGCCAATAGGCCATAAAGAATAGTAAATGTCTGTTGGCCCTAACAATTCTTTAATACCAAGTAGCATATGCGTAAAAGCAGGAGCAACAAGATCTTCCAAAAGAAGCCTATTCCAGATAGAACGAACTTTTCCACTTCTGTCCATGTCATCCCCATACCAGATACCACGACGATTTGATGAGACCTCAAAGAATCCATTGACTTGTACAGTAAGGCCAGTTCTAACAGGTAGTGGAAGAAAACAGAAAGCCTGACCAGTCCTAAGAATATTGTTCTGTGAAAAACACAATACAATAATAAGAGGAATGGACCATGAATATCTATCTATCTATATGTATATATATAAACAAAGGGCTCCAAAAAATAAGGAAGAATCACACTTGTGCATGTAATATCTTTGTCATGGGTAACTTTATCACCTCAATCATTTTCTTATTTAGACTGGGACACCTATAAAACAAAGCAAGTTCTAATGGACGCATCATGCGTCATGGAAAACATTACATATAACAGATTCACCATAATGGCAGTTTGTTTTAAACAAAATTCTAAAAATAAATCTAGAAACAGAAAAAACAATCAAGAATTTAAACTAGCAACATACCATGAAAAATACCATATTCTACAAGAACAAAGGGAAAGAAAGTAAAGCAAGCAGAGGACCAAAAAACATAGAAAGCTGTAACACATCAGTATAGAGCTCTAGTCCACTTGATGGCCTATTAAAGATACAACTCTGATCTAAATACCATATCCAGAACACAAACAAGCAACAGCATGATTGCATTTTTCTCTGAAACAACCACCCCATTGATCTCCCAAAACCTCTAACCAGAGGAGTGAAATCTTTTCAAACTCTTTGAACAAGCCCAAGAAGTTTTTATACTTCAAACAGAGTTACATGCTTAACTTTGAATCATCAATTGCAGTCAAAATTAATTGCAGGTCTGTATGAACCAAAATGTAGGTAAATGGGACACCAATTTCAACTGACTTCACTTCCACAATAAGATTAAAGTTAATAATGGTGCAGAATCAAAAGCAAATTCAAAGTTATAGACAACTACAATTCAATGTGTGTATGCACGAGAGAGAGAGAGAGAGAGAGAGAGAGAGAGAGAGAGAGAGAGAGGAGGCTGGGGCAACAGCAAAAGGCATAAGATATTGAAAATTACTTTTGTTGAATTTTCAGAAATGCATGCCGCAATTGATGCCCAGGGCAGCAAGTGAATGTCATAATCTTTTGATGCAGTAGTAGCAAAAGAGCCAATCCTACTAGATGCTGCAGCCATGGTTTGCACCACATAAAATCTCTCAGTTTGCCTCTTAACTTCATCACCACTTATTCTCTCACTTAAGAATTCCAATTGAAATGCATCCATTTCAGCAGTAGTATTTAAACATTTAGACAATCTGACCAGTGCCTGTCGATGCCAAACTGTATCATCAGATACTGAACTGACAGAACATGAATAAATTTTCTTAGGTTTAGGTTCTCCAACATCCCACAAATACATTTCAATGCACAGCACACTCTTAAGAAAGAGAAGTGCCAAAACCCCTTCTTCGAAGAGCTGCACAAACATGGAGGAAATGTCTTCTGGTGAATATGCTTGCCTTGAGAGCTTACTTCTGGCTGCCTGGTCTGCATTCCTCAAAGGAAAACGGAACAAAGTTCCAGAAAAAGGACTTTGCATGTCACAACCAAATGCACAATATGGGGAAAACTGGTCCCTGTAAAAGGAGAGGGCAGATGAGCCAGTGAAATCAATCCGCTTCCCGGGATTTGCTGCAGAAACTCTTGGAAGATAAGCACCCTGAGGATCAAACAATACAACATATTTGCCGCTCACAAAAGAGGGAAGATCTGTCAAATGGTACACTGAGTTGAAGCCAACCCTAAAATGCATATGCAGAACAAAATGATGAAAGAATTAGAGAAATGCAGAGAACCCAAAAATCAGGTCAATATGATTTTTTTTCCAGAAAAGAAAAAGGACAGACAGAGAAAGGGAAACCAGCAACGTTGGTTATTGAACAAAATGACAATTTTGAAAGAGTAATGATATAAAAACACTCCTGTATATCAAACACCTCGTTACCACCTATCCCTTCTCTCTATCTCTATCTTCCTATCATACCTAGACTTCTTTCTTTTTACTCTCTTTCTCTCTATGTGGATTAGCATTTAAGTGTCCTTGGACAGCTTTCCTTTTCTTTTTAAATATGAGTGCAACTATATCTATAGGTACACTAAATGACAAACATTAAAATTCAACAACATCCCCCATTCAGTTTATGAATAAAAATCATTATGACATTCCCACACATCAATCTCATTATCAGAGCCTTGACATTGCAGTACAGAAAGTCCAGCTTCAGTTCCTACAGTTCACTCGTCCATGAAAAGGAAATGATCAACAAAAACAAACCATCGGACTACATTTTTACATTCTCTCAAAACACATAAAATTCCAAAAACATTCATACTCTATATAACTCTACAACTCCTTCATCAATCGTCAACAACCACACACCACTTCTCTCACCATAATTTCCGGTTACAACTAAAACAAAAAAATTACACCTAAACAAGCGTACTATATTTTTGAAGTTCTCAACAAACACGAATAAGCTAGAAAAAGCAATCAAAATCCATAACTATACAACTCCTTCGTCAATCTTCTACAACCAAACACATCACTTCTCTGACGATATTTTCCAGTAAAAACTACAACAACAACAAAATTCACAACAAAAGCAGTGCACTACGTTTTTTAACTTCTCACAAGCATAAAATACTAAAATCATCTATAAAAAAAATAGAACATAACAACACAACTCCTTTGTCAACAACCACACATTACTTCTCTCGCTATACTCCAGCGACAACTACAATAACTTCACTCCTTGGATTGAACCAATCATCAACACAAAACAAACACACAACACCAATCAACATAATTACAGTTCAATTGAATAAGCTCAATTACACCGCAGCGAAAAATAAGCTACCCGAAGCGACCGGTCTTGGAGGCCTGTCCGTGCTTGGCGCTTCCACCGATCTTGGAGATGCTGACGAAATCGTCCTCCGTGAAAACGGCGTCGTTGTAGGCCAGCAGCGCCGGTCCCTGCCACTGCGCGAGAGAGTTCGCAAGCAGCGAGTCGCCGCGGTGAGAGCGTCGATCGAGGCAGAGCGAAACGGTGGTGGCGCCGGCGTCGTCTGCATTCTGTATGAGCTCCTTGAGCACCGTGGTTCCCTCCGGATAGTTGAGCAGAACCTCGCGGATGCGGCGCGTGAGATCAACCGTCTGGCCGAAATCTTCTAGAAATAACGATTCCGGAGACGCCATTGTTCTGCGGCGCTCGATTGCGCATACGAAGAGTATGCTATTGCGATGCGATAGGTTCTGATTTTGATTCGGTTTCAACGAACAAGTAAAAAGGAAAAGGAGAAAAAGAGAGAGAAACAGAGAGAGTTTTCCTTTTATTCTGTGAGGTTTTGTTCTCTGTTAGAAGAATTTCGCGGTTGTTTTCGAGTTGTTGGGGTCTCTCTTTCGAGTAGCTTTATTTTATGGAGGGTCATGTTTGCTTGCGTGTCATTACGTTTTCAACTTTTTGAACTGGTCTTCAATTCCAGATAATGACGATTGAGCTACTGAAAAAATTTTGCAACGGAAAATTCCATGTGTATCACCACACTCGTGACATAGCATTTTTATTTTTTTTCTTAACCCGTTAGAAATGTTGTTAAATGGTTGTTTCATTATTCACTCCTTGTTTTGAGTTAGAATGTGCATTTTTTATGGAGACTTTTTTTCATTTAGGGTTCACAAACTTCTTCCTTTAAATTATTATCACTTTAATGAAATTGTTATGATCATGATACTGTCTTTTAAGTTGGATAGTAAGGTATTTGGAAAGATTGAGAGAAATTTATTGTTTGGGTTTTGTTGTGATTTAAAGTTTAAGTAGTATCAAACATTTAGAATTCGTATTTTTCATTGACATGTATTTCACAAGTCTTAGTTGCATTTTAATTAATCTTATGTAATTGTATTTTTCTTAATCGATAGATATTTTTTTTCTCTAAAATTCTAGGTAATTTTATGGAATCTTTCTTAATAATTAATAGATTTTGTAAAAAAATTATATTCCCTCTTAATAGGAGATCAGCTAACTAATGGGAAAAAGATTAGGTCAATTTGTTATAATTAAAGTACAATATCATTAACAGATTATGCGCAACTTACATCTTAAATTATTTTTAATTTTTTTTTACTGGATATACTTCTTCATCAACTGGACTCGAGAATGTGTAATGTTAGTTAATCTAAACTCCTAGTAAGATGATATGTAACTTATTTAAAAAGTTGTGACTATTGAAAGAAAATACAAACCTTTTATAAAAAGATAATATTGGTTAAGATTTAGAAAATGCCAAAAAAACTAAAAATACCAGACAACTAACCAGTAATTGTAAAATACATCTTTCATTATAAAAAGAAAGCGAACTCTACATGTTATGTTATAGTTTGATATTACTTAACCTTTGAACCATAAAGTACGTTAAGATAATATTGAATTAGTTGTTGTAAGTCATCGATTTTTATTGATCTTTGTATTGAAATTTTAGAGTTTTGGATTGTGAGAAGTTTAGTATTAATGAGTAGTGATGATGTTATTTAAATAAAGAGATTTTTGATAACCTCATACCAATCAATCGAATATTAATTAATATGTAAATCGATTGAACATGCTTGATAAAAAGAGTAGTTAATATTGTAATAAAAATTGATTTTAAAAACAAAAAATAATTAGTTACTCTATATTATTAATCCTTCCAATCCATATTATTTCAACACCAACAAAATCGATTATATAAAAAACCATTATCATAATACTGATGTAACAGTTACAACCATAACCGTCATAACTCATAAAACAGTTACAACTGAAAATCTATCTAAATCTATGAGATATTTTTATCATCTAATATATGTCATATATGTCATGATTGAAGATAGTTCCTTCATTCATTCTCATATATGTAATCTACTTGTTTGGTTTAGATTAAAGGTGAAACTCTAAAAAGTTAAAGCTAAACTAGCAAGAACACCCACCAAAGGTCCCAAAGTAACAGTTGCTGGCTCAGCTAGTTGGAAATCATTCCTACTATCTTCATAATTATCATTTGCATCTGGACTCACAACTCCACCAACCAACACATTAGGGTTTGGTGCATTCTTATAGAACCATTTCGGAAACCCATCTTTGCATGTCACTGGACTAGGATCCTTCTTTATTGATATGATTGATGCTCCTCTGTGATGAATCTTCTGTGGGAAATTTGATCCATATCCAACCATGTAACTCATGTTCTTAGGGTTTGAACCCAAAATGTAGTCAACCTATAGTAACAAAGAAGAGAGTACAACTTTCAATTATTTGTATTTCAAGTTTAATTCAATCTTATAAAACCGATTTATAAAATAAAGTTTGCATCTACTTATATATTATGAAATATTGGTCTATAAAATGAAATTTATATCCACTTAAATGCTATAAAATGTTTTTACCATCTTATAAAATCAGTGTAATATGAATTTTACTCATCACTCGAAATTGACCATATATTACATCGATTATTCGAGTCATCCAATGTAATATAGGAACTTAAATGGCTAGTCAGTAAGCTCATATATTACACCGATTGACTCGAGTAACTGGTATAATATAGAGTCACATACAACACCAGTAGCTTAATCAGTGTTATATTTGACATTTTACAACGTCCACATCTATACCAATAGTAAAATATTTTCTAGAACTGGTGTAAAATGTCATTTTTGCACTAATAAAAGATTGTATTTATTTATATACTATGAAATGTTTTTATCAATAAATTTAACTTCATTTTAAGAAGAGAAGAAGAGATCAATGAAGTACCTGAGAACGAACAAGAGAAGTGAGATCATCAGGAGTAACAACACCAGCAGTGCAGTTTAGGGAAGAACCTAATGAAGATAAATATTTGGAATAAACAGACATGACAAATGTTGCAGTAGCAACATATTGGTTATTGTTCCATGGCAAGAACCAGAAGAGACCCCCTGGTGTTTTTGCCACATTTTGGTTTGATTTCTGAGCACAGGAGCATATGTATTCTTCTGCCTGTGACTTGTATTGACCCCATATCCCTGATGCATTCACTTTACCATCCAAAACAAGCTGCATCACACACACACATCACATTCAAAACAAATTACATAAAATTCAACAATATCATAACATAGTTTGAGATTAAACATTAGTATCTGTGAAAATTGAATGATACCTTTGCTGCCAGAATATGTGCACCCACATACTTATCATCCCAACTAAACTCTGCTCTCACACCACCACTGTCTGTCACTGCTCCCAGGTAATCAAGGTATTTCTTCATGCTGCTCGCACGATAAAGCCATGCTGCTGCCCACATCAGTTCATCCTGTTAATTAAAACAAAGAAAAATGTTATTCCACGAAGGCTACCAACTCGTATGTGTGAGAGACTATATATGATGGATGGTTGGATAAAATTCGAAGATGACACAACGAACACTCATTAACATAGACTTTTAAATGATTCTGTTATAGACTTTAAATGTAAGTCAATCTCATAAAAACAACTTATAAGACGAGATTTACACTCACTTATAAAAACGAAATATACATAATTTTTAGTTCTGGTGGAATCTCCAACTATTTATTTCATAAAAAAATATTTCTGTTTGAGTTGTAATGTTATAGAGATTATTAACTTAAAACAATTAAATAAATTTTTACATTTTTTAAATATATAATATAAAACTGTAACTAATATGCATATTTCATTTAATTTTAATTTCCCAAAAGTATTACTTAGTGCCATTCAGTGATTTATATATACACACCTCGTATCCGCTGCTGGAATATACTTCCCTTGCTGGTGGGATACTGTCTGAATACTTACCTCGATGACTGTTTGCAAAGTCAAACAACTGCAAATGAAAACAACCACCATAAATTATCACAAAAAAGAAAAATTATAATAAAAAATTATACTTTGACAACTGGAGAATTATAAATAATATTTTATGTGAGAATTTTAACCAAAAAAATTATAATTAAATGTAAAAATTATTAAAATAAATGAGTTGTGAATATATCATGATTAGAAATTCAGTTACTAATTTAGAATAATAATACTTGACACCAATTTCATATATATATTTTATATATAAAAAAAACAATCGTAGAGTGATTATTTTTTACTAGAGTCTCAAAGAAACTTTATTCATAGAATATTTAACTTAGGATTTTTTTTTCTGTTTTTGAAGAAATAGTTCTGTTAATTAGTGTCTTAAAAATTAGCAATCTCACACCATAATAAATAATATATTGTGTGTTAGGTAACCATGTAATGAAAGTATTTTAGTGTTATATATATCCTTACCTGTGTTGCATGAAGTAACATGGTGGAAGAATATTTTGTATTCGTGGACTGAAACGCTATGGAGGCAGCGGCAAGGGCCGCTGCTGTTTCAGCGGCGAGATCGGAACCCGGATGCTGATCATCGAGTTTGTAAGAGGTACGAGAAGTTGTCATATCTTCTGGTCTCTGCCAGCATGAATGATCAGAATCTGGATCTCCGATCTCACCGTATAACACATCCGGACTGGCGTGTGCTTTGATCAAATAATCTGTTCCCCATTTGATGGCCCTGAGGGCGTTTTGGAGTTCATTCTGCTTGGAAAGTTGGTCATTGAACTCTATTGTGCTCCATGAAAGCATGGTTAAGGTGAATGCTAGTGGAAACCCTAGTTTCAGGTTATCTCCAGCATCATAGTATCCACCAACAAGGTCAATCTGCCAGAAAAAATAGTTAATATTTGAGTAAAACAATTTTTTTTTAATAAATTGTTCTTCTCAAATCACTAAAAACAATTATCAAATAAAAAACAATTTTAAATAAAAAATAATAATTATTGAATAAATTATATACTATTTCAGATATTAAGAAATTTAGATATATTTTTACTAATTAAATACTCATTTAAAAATTATTTATCAATAATAAAAATTAATATAGAACTAACACTAATTTTTTTTTATCATAATCATTTTATGGGATGAAATAATTATGAGTTGATGAACCACCAAATAAACATTAATTTGATAGCATCCACATAGAGTTGTTATTAAATAAAATAGTTGAAACATATTGATTTGATATCATAGAGTTGTTATTAAATAAAATAGTTTTGCTGATTAAAAAAATTAAATAAAAAAGTTATGAGATATTTAATTTAGGAAATTATTTTTCTCTGTTACAAAAGTTTGCACTATTTCGTATGCGTTTAACTTATGTTTTCATTTTGAGTCAACCTATAAGTATGATATGTATGAAATTTAGGAACAAACTGATAATTAATGAGTAAAGTTTTAAAAGAAAAGAAAAACTGACATATACAAAATTAAGGTATAACATTAAAACTTGTGAAAAATAACCATAATTAATCTTTTGGATTAGCTAAAAAATATTTTGAAGTTAATGATAACTTACAAAACCGTCACGTTGAATGGGGTTTTACACACTGATTTTTTTTTCCTTGTTTTTCTAAGAATTCGTTAACATTAACGTTTAGGATAATATAATTTAAAAAATGTTCAAAATAATTAGTATATCAATCAACAAATAATAAATTTTTCTAATTTAATGAATGATATTTATAAAACCAATAAAATTTCAAATTAAAAATCCATAAGTGATTAAAAAAAGTGGTTCTTCTAAACTTAATCATTCAATTTGTTTAGATAATGACTCACATAAAAATAAAAATATTATTTTAAAAATTTTAAAGTCAAAATCACCCATTTACAACCTTTCAAAAAAAAAATCATTTTCTCACAC
>Ga0123341_1000168_pt1 | contig 32463 bp, 21 predicted proteins | sample Turbeapinknodule_FD_89959 | JGI IMG/M metagenome (GOLD analysis project Ga0123341, IMG submission 89959) | Root nodule microbial communities of legume samples collected from Mexico - Turtle bean Mexico pink nodule | ecosystem: Host-associated > Plants > Roots > Nodule | place: Mexico: Nepantla...
ACACAATATATTTTAACATAATATAATTTCTATTAATTAATTTATGTTTTTATTTTTTTATTTTAATAAATATTTCTAGTCAGCTGAATATATTCTGCATTACACAATTTAAAATAAAAAATAAAAAATATATTCTAGATTAGACAAAATATAAATTTTACATTCCACATGTATATTCTAGTACAAAATTTATTCAATATTGGTAAGCTCTTTTGTCATTGCTTGCAAAATTCTTTCTCAATTATTTGTTGGGTTTATTTAATCGTTATATAATTTCTACAATAATTTTATAATACATTGGTTGGTTATGGATTTTTGAAGTGCTCGTGGATCTCCCATGTATGCTTTCATAGTCCTATTTATGGTATTCATGGGAGACAAATATTAATAATGGAAGTTTTGCTAATAACACCTCTAAAGCATGGGTGAACTGATAGATCCTGACAACAGGAAAAAAGCGGGAGAGAGGGATGCAGATCTGGTGGAGGAGGAAGAATGAGATGAAATGAAGAAGAGAATGGCAAACTAGACATTTCACAACCATATTGGCTGCAGCTTGAAACCATGGGGTGCAGAATGCAATATCCACAAACCTAATGTGCATTTAGGTTTTATGGGCCATAGTCATAGCTGTTTTAAGAACCACTCTTAACTCAGTTAAGGATATTTCTTGCCCCACCTATATATATTTCGTCTTGCACTCCATAAATAATAAAGTTCCCAATTTACCCTTCCCAAATTGTACAATTTTTTTTTTCTTGAAGAAAGGCCTTTTAAATTACACAATTTAAAATTTATTTTTGTGTTCAAGATTACAAAGTTCAAAAGCTATTCAGGTTGTACATCCTGAAAACAAAAAATGACTGTAATTCAAAAACTAAAATAACTTCTAAATTATATAATCTGAAAACAAAAAATAAATTTTGAATGGTATAATTTCAAAAAAAATTTAAGAAAAAAATTATTTTCAAATTATGTAATATAAAAGTGAATAATAATTTCTAGATATGATATCTCAAAAATACTTTGAATTCTAATTGCTTAATTAATAATAATAATAAAATGGAAATTTGCCTGGGATTGAAGGATGAAAATATGGAGTGGAGGAAGGAATGCCCTCACATAACCCAAACCCTAATCAAATCCATTACAGTTTTTTTTAAGAACTGTCCATGGAAAAATAAACAATTAAACATAGGCAAATTCACAAGAGTATGGTGATCAAATTATTATAACTTCTATAGCACTATTTTAAGTTTATTTTGATGTAATTTTATATAAAAATACCATTTAAAAGATACTTTATAAAAAGATCATGGACCTTCTTTGAACTAGGGCTTTTGTCCACTTTTTGACTTATTTGTCGATTTGCAGTCCTTAATTTTATGATTGTAGTATACTATATACTAGACCAAGACTAGTTCACTGTTTTATTTCTTGGACTGATCAGTACAATCTGATTTTGATTAGAATAAAAGTATAAAACTAAAAATAGTTGTTAATTTTAATTTTTTAAATTATAAACACCTTTTTAAATAAAGGTATGCAAGTACATCCTAAATCCTAAAAAATAAGAATATAACTAGAAGTAACTAAATAAAGTAAGTTGTAATAAGAAAAGTTTTGGTTTTAGTAAATAAAAGTATATAGAAAAATGAATGGTTGTTAAAGAAGCCGAGAAGCACCCTTAACACACAATTGAAAAACATTCACGTAGCATGATGTGGCAGCGAATGTCTGACGTGGTTTAGGATTGATGATGTGGCAAGTCTAGTAACAAAATGAAAATTTTAGTTAAAATTTTCATTCCCACTCAGTTTTAATGGAACCAAAAATTTCCATAGGAATGTTCTAAATGTAAGTTGTGCAATAAAAAATAAGTGGTTACCTTGTTTTTACTAAATGGAGATCTGCTTATGAATTTATGAACAATTCTGACTCATGTGCACAATCACCAAAAACTCAACCAACTTTATTTATTATCTCCACTCAATACATTTTCATTTCATTTGGTTATGTAGTAAGGTGTTTATGGAAGCAAAAGCCACCAACTAAGGAATTTTTAAAACTGAAGTCATGCAGTAAAAAACAAGTGGTTACCTTGATTCAATTATATGGACACATGCGTATAAGTTTATGAACAATCCTGGCTCATGTGCACAATCACCAAAAATTTCACTAACTTTATTTGTTATCTTCACATAATGCATTTGCATTTCATTTGGTTATGTACTAAGGTGTTAATGGAAGTAAAAGCCACAAACTTAGGAATGTCCTAAACTTAAGTCATGCAGTAAAAATAAGTGGTTACCTTGATTCAATTATGTGGACACCCGCGTATAAGTTTATGAACAATCATGGCTCATGTGCACAATCTCCCAAAACTTCACCAATTTTGTTTGTTATCTTCACTCATTACATTTTCATTTCATTTGGTTTTGTACTGAGGCCTTAATGAAAGCGAAAGTCACTATCTTAAGAATGTTCTAAATTTAAGTTATGCAATAAGAAATAAGTGGTTATCTTGGTTGAAGATTTTGTACAATTGTAATTCAACATCTTATCCATAGGGTCAGGGAGGATGATGGTAAGGTGACAGTTGTTTGTTTAGTGTATGTTAGTCACAAATATATTTAATTTGTTAGATTATAAATCATTGAACAATATGCACTTTAGTGGCCTTTTAAGTGTGTTCTTAATCAAATATTAAAATGTCAAGAATATGAATTAAGTTAGCATTTTACTCTATGGTGCACTTGTCTAAATTATGGTGCACTTGTCTAAATTAATAGGACAAATTCGACCATATATCGTTTAGGTTCATGCATTGGTCATTGACAATTGTTTCTTGGGATGTAAATAGTGTAATTTCTTATGTATTATAATGAATTCATTGTCACCAAATATAAAGAAATGTATTGTCACCTAGTTTGTGTATTTGGTGACTTGAGTGTGACTTTTTGTACAATTATAACATTTTGTAACACTAACCCTCAAGATCAAGCCAACAATAAGGAACATGACCTACCTTTTTTTGGTGCTTATTTATAATTGTAATCTTATTGGTATTGGATTGTTGTACAATATAATTAAAAACATATCGGAATTCTATTGTTATAAATAGAAACGGTTATGAAAAAGGAACCATTGTTAGGCATTCTTATACAAACAAAAGTTGGTCACCAATATTGTATTTCAAAAAAAGGGGAAGTCAACAATATCCTTAATGATTTATAACACAAAAGTGTACACACTCCAAAAACAAACATAAATAAAAACATAAATAAGTGCTTAAATGATGAAGACAACATTTCTTAAATTTTGTAATTACAATATGACAATAGTCTTCTATTCCTTTTTTCAATTAATTTACGGTTGTCAAGTATTGTTTTCCTCAAAGTCTAAAAATAACAACATATCAAATTTGTTATCCAAGTATAAAAACACCAAAACGAAATTACACCATCGGTATCATATATCATGCACCCTGCACAACAAAAAATCAATCAGTCACAAGAATAAATGTTGTCATTTACATTGCAAAACAAAAAAATAAAGTGCCTAATTTACACAAAAACACACTTTAAATATCAAGATTACCATATTTCTGGAATAACAAATAAAAAGCGATTACCTATTGTTAATTCCTAAATATTCCTAACAACATACCATATACCATGCATTATTGTTCAAAATACAATGCAAATATTACTAAGCAAATAATGGAATACAAACTTCACCTTTAAAACTAACATCGCTTCCATCTTTTTCTCAAATACATAGTCTAAGGTGTTTGACAATAATGCATGCTCCAAAACCCAAATCTATATCATTAAAATCAAATTTGAAAGTCATCATAAAAATATAGACTAATTATGAAAACATTCTACAAATTACTTATATATCACACTTTGGAACTTACCTACAACAAGTAAACTAAACCCACAACATACAATTGTGATGAATGTCCTGGGTTGATACAAATCAAAACTCAACACAAAAAACCTACCAAATATTCATAAACAACACTCAACCAATTATTCTTACCAAGTTCACCTACCTTTTCTTTTTACATACCATGATTTTCAATTATCACATATGTTGAGAAAAAGATCCTGCAAAAGTTACCTCATTTGATATATGCTCATACTAACAACCTTAATTCATATTTTTCACATATATAACCTCATACTAACCTTAATTCCAATTGTTCACAACTATGATTGAGCCTTCATCATGGAATTAAGAGTATCAACATCCTTAATTATTTCAGTGCTAATTTGTAATGATATACTGGATATGTTTTAATATTTGAATTTTTTGGCTTATATTTAATGTGTTCAAAGTAATTTCACTGGTGACTGATCCAACAACTAATATTCATTTTAAGGTTAACTAAGTTATGAAATAAATAAATAAATAATAAACTTCTTTCTTTTATACCTATTGTCTTAACATCCTTATGGAGAGGGAAGAATTCTTCGTCTTACTTCTTATTCTAGAGCTACATAACCATGAAGATTCCTATATATTTTAATTACTGTACAACATTCACGACAGATTCTCATTGGGGTTCGTATGACCATGAGCATTATACCTTCATTGCAGCAACTTGGAATCTCAGTAAAGCATTTCGAATCAACCTTTTGGTCGGTAAGAGCAATCACTTGTTTTATCTTTATGTATACAGTTTTACTAAGGCCTTCCTATGTTAGTCTTGTCTGTTGTCTTATCCTTTTGGAGCTGGTGCTATTTGTGGACAGTGCCTACGTAATAGAATCTTGTATTCTAGTGCACATCACATTCTTACAATGGATGACAGCATATTGCAGAAGGGGGTTAGTGAATATGTAGGTTCTCTCATCTCTTGCTCAAACTTGTTAAACATTTTTTATATGTGCAGTAAGTTCCAATTACTATCTCATTCTTTGGTATTCTTTATTAGGCTATAGTACATGTTGTCACATGTAGAGTAAGTCAGCTTAGCTTTTGTCCAATATGTTGTGATGTGTACAATAGGTGGGTGGATAATCAAAACTACAAAGGTTTTTTTTTTCTAACAAGATCAATTTCAAGGGTCAATTATTCTATATGAATAGAAGTAGAAAGTACCAGGGATATAGGCAACCTGTTCAAAATAAGATCAAAGACAGTTTAAGATGCATTTTCCTTGATAGGAATGATGGTGAGGAGTTATAAGAAGCAAGGAAAGGTTATTGTTACTTAGTATAGGAGTAATAAAGTAGAGATTTTTGCACATTTAAGTTTTTCATTTCTCTTTTGCATTATAGTTATCTTCTTGAAGTGCTTTGCCACTCCTTTTCTTCTGTTAGTTTAGTTCCTTCTACCATTGACAAATATAGCTTTGATATATGGTATCACTTGATAAAAAATACATTATTATTTTATTGTTTTTCTTCCATTTCAATTTCAGATTTTAAGTCTAATTTTATTTTCAGTTTGGTATCATCATATTTAAAATAAGATGTAGTTTTAGAGGAAAAACTTATTATAGAAGGGCAGTACAAAATCTAAATTGTATTAATTAAACCTATACAAAGGGTAGGAGCAAGAGTGGTTGCTCTTTTAACTTCATTGATAAATACATACAGATAATCCAGAACATTTTCAGTTAATAATGAAATATGTGAGTTGAGAATTGAAACTTGATTTATTTGTTGTAACCAGTTAAAGTTGTATGCCTAGCAAGTACTTACTTTGCTTCAAATATTATTATCATCTTTACAGTTGGAATTGTCCATGTCTCCCTTCAAATTATGTATCTCTCGAGATTGCTTTATAAAATTATGTATGTATATATATATATATATATATATATATTAATGTAATAAAAATATGAATACAAATATAAGGAAATCCATATTAAGTGTTTTGAGTGATGAAAGGCTTTTTATTAAACATGTTGATAATATGTTTTTAATGTATTTTTATTATTTATTAAAATTTATTCAAAAGTCATATAGTTATTAGTAAAATTTATTGATTAAAAATTGAGATTCATTAATTATATAACTTTTATTTAATTTGAACCACTAGCAAACCTGAATTGCCAAAGACATTGATTATCTCCAAATGTAAAAAAGGACAATATCTACAAGTTTCTTCCTAACCTGTAATACATTAGATTAGATTATGAATTATAATTAACATTTGCAGGTTCTTTATTTATGATATGCACAAGATGAACCCACATATGTGAATGAACAAAAATGATTTTCTACAGTATATTTGGCATTATACATGGATCAGATGGAATGAAAATCTAATTGAGGATAAAACGAACAAGGAGGACAATACTGAGTGACAATATAAACATATTTTTGCAGACAAGAAATCAGATGTTACCTCCTCCAAACTTCTAGCCCAGAGTGATTTTTTCTTTAAGTGACTAATTTGCCTCTTTTCACTTTTAATTTCTGCCTTCAAGACTGCAAGGGGATCACCTATATGATAGGGTTTAGGGAATACATAAATACAACTTAATATATTGAAAGGTAAATTTTTTGAATCAAAGTGACTTTTTCTTCAAACATGTGCAATATATATAATTAACAATCATTTAGCCTTCAGCCAACACTATGTAGTTCTGGCTTCAAACAAAAAGAAAAACAAATATTAGAAAAAAAAACAAAGTAGGGGTCTTGGAAAATGTTATCTGTCTGTAAAGCATTAAAATTTAACAAGAACATAAAAGACAAAAAATAAGATACAAGTAAATCATAGTATATAGATAACTAGTACAAATCCTATATTCATTTCAGAGTCCTTGATGAAAGAGTTGTTGATGCTAGCATATATCTTTTAAACATTTCGAAATCGATTGGATGATCAGTGTGAACCTTGCCCCAAGCTTCTACACATTCGTCACCGACTAAAATGATGGCTCTGTTTTCAACAACAATAACATTAATGCCAAATTATTCTTCACTTTAAATTAAGTCTCTAAGAGCTTCAGATTTAAGATTAATAATTGCTAGATACAAAGACAAGATGAATATTATGCTATGGCCCATTGATAGCATTGAACAAATCCCTCTTTGATCCTCCAACTCACGCTGAAAATCTTGTTGAAGTTTATCCCAAGCATATAATTCATGGTACATTTTCTGCGGCTACAGACAATTGTTTTCCAATTTTAGAATTAATTCCCAAATAAATAAAAAAATTAGTTGAATGAAAATAAGATGCATATAGAACTTCATTTCGGAAAAGTAATAGAAAATCTAGAAGATCAAGTAACTGCAAAATGGGAGAAAATGAGCCGAGGTAACAAAAGGTGATAAATAAGACACCTCAGGTAATTTAATAAACAACCAATTTATATAAGTACTATATACAACATTTCTACAATTACTTATAGCAGTATATTCCTTCAATAACACGTAATTTATACAATCAAAATAAATGAGTAAAGATTAGATTAATCAAGAGGGTATCATAACCATCATATTGGTTTCATTTCTAAAACACGTGTCATTGTGAAATTTTGGTACGTATACAATTCCAAATTTACATGATTGGTAGTTACATTCTAGGTTCATAATAGAGAACATAATCAAAATGAATAGTTAATCCTTTATATGTACCTACAGTTACTACAGAGCTTAAGCAAGTTAACTCAGAAACTCCCATTATAATTTTGTAAATCATGATTCCTGTAAAAGGTATTAATTAGGACCCGGACAAAGTGATGAAAAAAAAATAAATCATAATGTAATTGATATGTATGAAATATAAGGTAAATAGTTTGAAATCCTTCAATAATTTCCCCTATAAAGAATTTCTGCCAAAATTACAAAAAGAAATACATGGATACTGTATTTCCTATTAGAGAACAATCACTCATTCAACTCGTTAAAAATGTTGAAAGTTGGCTTTATTAGAAATAATTTATAAATTCAATTAACCACTTGACTTGCTTATTCCTAAAATTGCAAATTCTTTTACCAGGAATCCCTTTCCTTTTAAAGTTTTCTTACATCATCAACTTCAAAAGTTACTATTACCAGTTATTAACACAAGGAATACACTCAATACAGTAAAATGAACCAAAGTCATCAATCCTTGCATTATTGATTCGGCCTCACACAGAGCTCACACAAACAAATATCAACTAGTGGAATAAAAATAGAGTAATAGTAATTAATACCTGTGGTGAGTTTCAACAATACCCATCAAAGTAAGATGATGGCTAAAGGCACGAGCAAGTGTGAGAGCTTCTTCTAGTGTCATCTTGGATAACTCTGAAGCCAATCGCTTTTCTAGTAGCCCAGCCATGTGTTCAATCCCCTCATGTCTCATATTAATAGCACCTAAGGACAAAAAATATGTTAAGGAATTTTCAATTCCTAGATTCCAACAAATGCAAAAATGGTTACACTGTTAATCAATTATAAGCTTACCTTACCGTTTCCGGTGATCGGTGCTTACCCTCAGACCAGCACAATCGCCCGATTTGAAATCCACGCTTGTAGTATCGCAGCGATTACTATCCCAAATTTCTCAAAACCCTAATTTCTCTAAACCCTTCGTGGGTTCTCGCACAACCAAAAATACCAGAACGTCGCTTACCGTCCGACGAACGCGGCTTACCCTCCGACAAACGCCGTTTACCCTCCGCTCGATTTCTAACATCGTCGCTTACCCTCCCACGGACATTCCTCCGTTCGACTTAATTCTAACACCATTGCCACCAACAACCGCCTGATTCCAACACCGCCGCCACCAACAACAGCCCGATGCTCCCTCCGCATTGAGAAATCCAACTTCTCACACCGTTCTCAAACCTAAGTTTCTCCGCTCTCAAAGCCAAATTCTAACTCTCGAAAACCTTTCTCTGCAAAATTTTCAAATATTATATCACATTACCAAACTGTCCTTGCCACATCACCATATATGGCATTACAACAATGCCCTTTGCCACATTCTGACCACGTGGACAGAGTCAAAAGTGTAATGCGAAAGAGGGTTTTCGTTCTAAAGAAGCAGAGGCAAGGGTTTTAGGAGGTTTTAAGCAGACCATAGCATCTGTTCTCTCTTTCCTTCTTATTGTTGGTGCTGTATCTTGCGACGCAACCACGATGTCCACGCCTCCGAAGGACCAATCCGATGCGAAAGCGCAGGATCTCCCTGCCGATCCGGCAAGTTCGGAGTCCCCCCAAGCAGAGGAAGAGGAAGAAGAAGGAGAGTGCGGGTTCTGCCTCTTCATGAAAGGGGGCGGCTGCCGCGACGCCTTCATCGGATGGGAGAAGTGCGTCCAAGAAGCCGAGACCAACAACGATGACCTCCTCGAAAAGTGCGCCCATGTCACCGCCGCGTTGAAGCAGTGTATGGACGCCCACTCCGACTACTACGAGCCCATCCTCCGCGCTGAGAAGCTCGCCGAAGAACAGGCCATTGTTGAATTCGAAAAGGAAAACCTAAATTCCCAGCAAGACCAAAAGTAAGACCCACCCCCCACCCTCCTGTTTTACTTTCTTACAATAATTGGAATGCCCAATTTTCTCTTACTTCATCTTAGTTTATTTTTGCTTCATGACAAGAGTACATGATCTATGGCTGTTTAGCTTTAGGATACCCAATATTTCAGTTGCTCGTTGTCACGTTAGGTTTCCTTCTGTTAATGATCGGAGGAGAATACATTACTGTTGATTTTGCAATGTTTAACTGCTGGAACTGGTAGTCAATAAGAATTAATAAGGGAGAAGTGACTTCACTTCCTTATTCTCAAGTAAGAGCTGTTACTTAGGATCATTTTTTCGACTGACCGTTGTGTTTAAGAGAAGAAAATAAAGAGGTAAATTATATCGGTTTCTTTTCACAAACTATGTATCTAGGTAATGTTTTAATTTGTGGTGATTCGTAGTCGCGGTTTTGTTGTGGGAAATTGTGGACAAATGTGGCTGCAACTATAAAATAAGATGAGAGAACTTTTGAAAGGGTTTCTTTTTGTTTTTTCTTCTCCTATAAGTACTTTTTGGAAGTTTGTCAATCTCAACTCATTTAACTTTAATAGAGGTAAAAATGAAAAAGTTTATTTTAGCTTATGAAAGAGGTTTGATTCATTTTACCATTTTTTTCTCTTATTAGTGTTTTTAGCTAAGTTAAACCAAATTAGCTGCTGTTTTATGCTGATTCTGCAAATTGAAATTCACATTCTTTTCCTTGAACAGCAGGATTTCTGCTTTAACTCTGTAGTTCTGTTGTATTTCCATTTCCATTTTGAAATAAATAAATAGTTTGGCTTTGATTAAGTGTGAATTTGCGTAATTTGTAGCCTTTTTGTTTTACCCCAAATATCTTGGTTTATACAGTGCTGATGAAAAAAATTGAAGTTTCTAACCTCAATTCTGTGGTTAGTAGAATTGGTTTGAAGGAAAGTAAATCTTCTTAGCCTTTTTTGTTGATTATAGTTCTTAAAAATGTGCCTACATTTTCACTTTAAAATTGATTTACTTTATCCTCCAAACAAAATCTTTTTCGATTCAACTTTTAGCATACCATCCTCAAATTCATATCAAATTTTCAAACATCAGTTATTAGAAATAAACTATATCAATGCCTCTAAAATCTTGAGTAAATGGACTTTGTTTTAACTGAACAGAATGGACTCTTCACAAAAAGAATAAAATGGTCTTTGACATAATATTGATGGAAATCTTGAGGATGAAAATATAATGTTTGAGTTAATGACCTTAGAAGTACATGAAGTATGGATGTTGAAGCTTGGATATTTGAATTACAGATCTTCTATAGTAAAATTTAAAATATTAGAGCAGTGTTGATGCTCATTCTGATTACTAAAAATCCATTCTCAGGTCCGATCATGTTGTTGAGGAAGTAGCCACCATTGAGTTGGTGAAGGAAAAGGAAAATTTGTTGCCTAATGAATCCCAAGCTCCTTCTCCTTCTAGTCGAGACCCAAAGTGAGACCTCATTTCATTGCCCTTTTATTTAAGTTTCTTAACAAGCTGGCATACCTGTATTGTCAATGCAGATAGATTACAATCATTTGTAACTGACTCATTTTTTGTCACAATAATTGGAATGACAAATATTTTCTTGGATTCAAAGCTGTATCAATTTCCAATTTTTAACTTGCGGTATGGTTGTGTTGTATCAGTTGTTATTTTACTGTCTGGTCAGTGATTCATGCCATGTAACAAAAGTGTGTGCTCTATGCGTGTCTAGTTATGTTTAGTTTAATCCACTCTAGGTTAACAAATATTCAGTTACCGAATGTGACGTTGGGATTCTTGCTTAATGATTCTTTTATAATTTTATAATGGTGGGAATGTTTTGCCGTTGATTTGCCGAATTAAAAATTGCTAGAGGTAGTAGTGAAAAAGAAATGAGAAACTGCTATTCTCAATTAAGAGCTACTTTGGAAAAGAAATGACGCCAAAAATCTTAATGTCGCAGCTGAAATTGCAGTTGCGGACTTGTTTCTGAAATCTTGTATCTGAGCTTGTTGAGTAGTAAGAAGGATTAGGAGCTTCTGAAAAGGTTGAGGTGGAAAATTTAATTTTAACTTAGAGAAGAAATATGATTTATTTTACTTAAAAAGAAATTTATTTAATTTCAACTCATATAACTGTAAGATTTTGTAACATCAATTCTTTCAGTGTCAATTCTTCTAAAAATCAGTACTACTAAAATATAAGGCAAAGGGACGTAAGTCGCAAAGGTTGTTTTGGGAGTTGTATTTTTGAGGATCAGTATATAACTTTTGATATACTGACGTTATAAATGGATGAACTATGAAGTTTTCTAGCATCTCTTTCTTTCTCGTAATAAGAATGACACTATCACCCATTATTTCTCCATAATATCGTGCGTTGAAGGAAAAGGGAGGGAGAGGGGGAGCAAATTATAGAAATAACTTGTTTGAATCAAAAAAGAATTAAGGAGGTTAAAACTTCTCTTCAATATTGTGTTCATCATTAATTTGAATTGTACTTAATAATTTTATTTGCTTACTGTATAAGTATAATACTAAATTAGTTTATTTTTCTTGCTCTTAAGTTTAAACATTTTATTGTCATCACAACCACTTTATGTGTGCTTTCAACACTTGGAATGAGCTCGATCAAACGAACGAACGACGTGCATCTATTGAATTGTAATACGTTTCCTTGTTTGTACTATGGACATTAACAAAAATGTGAGTGGGTGTTACATGCTCTACACTTGAAATGCACCTTTATTGCTTTAATCAAAAGCCAAATAGTTCTTGAATTCCCAGTGCTTATGAAGAAGGATAGACGAAAAGAATGAACAAAATTTAGAAAAAGGAAAGAGGAAAACAAAAAAAATCCATGTTCTAGCCCAGTCCTCATCACTCATCTTTATCTTCGTCTTCGTCGTAATTGAAGGGTAGAGGCACAGACTTGAATGCACGGTACTTGCCCACATTGTTCAAGTGCTCATTTTCCAATCTGGAAAGTTAGAAATGTAGCAATCAATTTTCAGATCAATCAAACATACTGAGTTATCCTTGTTTCTCCAAATGGAGCTGGAATACTAATTTCTAATGCCCAAGTTAAAGAAAATTGATTACACTGCAATGTATAGTGATTTTGGTAGTCACTGAAATCCTGATTAATTTTATGATGGTTACCTGAAGAAGTTCCATATGCCACGACGAATGATCTCCAGACATGCAACAATGGTAGTCATGGCATGTTTATGCAAGAAGTAGACGTTGAATCTCAAGACTGTCTGCAACCAGGCAAATCTCAACAAGACGTTAAGGACCTGCACGGGTTGAATTTGTTAGCAATTTCCCAAAGAATAGAGAAACGACAACATCAATTATAAATGCAAAACATGTTTGATAATTTCAAGCACAATTGTTATACCATGGCTATAAAATATACGCTTTTATGAGGGATTGCGAGTTTGTCCCTCAACCAGCGATTCTTAGAACGTCTTTGCAAAAGGCCCCAGTCTATTACAAGGTCCCAATATGTAGAAGCAACTGCTGCAAGTATTGAGAAAACCCAGGCCAACACTTTCCACACCATTGAATTGTTACGACTATACGCTATCCTTATGCAAACAGCAATAATTGTAAGGAAGTATTTCAATCCGTTATATCCTTGCATTGGATCTTTCTCTTCGAACAGGCGCCTAAGACACTGCAACATATTCAACAACATTTTTTTCAAAAAACTTCGAATTTTGATCATCACAGTTTCACCCCCAGTATTTATGATGTAAATACGGATAACAAGCAAATGAAGAAAGTAAAAAGCAATTTGGGGTGTCCAAATTTCAGGGTTTAGGTTTTCGGTAAGATGATATTAGTCAGTAGTCACTTGCAAGAAAATCAAAAGAAAGGGTGTTTCAGCTCTGCTCATATCTGTTTTTACCTGCAACAAACACAGTTCTAAAAGTTGGAAAAACAAATAACAAATTGATTCACCTGCAGGAAACGGGACCAGTAGGGAATAACAGCCACGATGAATGAAAACGTGATGAATACGCTGCTAGTGTCGCAAGTGTTTTCTCTCTGTTTGAAATTACCCCAGCCGTAGTAGCAAATGTAGAACTCAAAACTTCTCAAGGCTTGCACCTGAGTACACAAAAGGGTCAAATTAATACATGGAAAAGAGTGTAAGAAAAGAATATTAATCCATGGTTTAAAGTTGGAAATAAACCTGGCTAGTAAATTGATCTGCCAAGAAAAAATCCGGGAGTGTGACCTGAAATACATGGAAAACAACAAGTGTTAGACGACCCTAGAAAGTTAGGAAATGCAAAGACCTTGAGTTTGCAAGAATTTTTCTATACCTTGTAAAGAGGTGCACATATACAGTGAAATAGGCATATGAGGAGGAAAACTCTGCTTGAGCGATAAAAGATGTTTATGGGGCACAATAAAATAGCAATCACAGCCTGCAGAGAAATAATGAATGAATTGGTTATGTACTTCAGTACTCGTTAAAATATTTAATGGCAAAATCTTTCAAACATAAGCTCCTTACAAGAAGCAAGATGAGTGGAATGAGTTCAGTCAATGTTTGGTAATCTTGTGTCTGTGGATCTATCTGCATGTCTAGGTTTGCAAGCACTCCACCCAGTGCCAACACTGCTAGACCAAAACCGAGCAGAAGGATTTGATTGTAGCCTAAGTCAGTGCCTTGCTTAAAGCCAAATATGAATGAGTGGTTCACTCTGTACCGCCTCCAGAAATATATATCAGCAGCATACATCAGCAAGTGTAGAACTACGTATCCATACAGACTGCAAAAAACAAAGTTCAACATGGTAACTACTCAGCACCAAGTTTTAGTAACATAGTTGCTTATTTTTCCTTATGCAGATCACTTATCTCTTATATGTTGATTTTGGAATTTGGGCTATGGAGTTTGGAAAAATTACCTATGCAGTGGGAACAAGGTTTCCATGTACTTAGTACTCCCTGACTCATCCAATATTTTTCGGGTACGAACGATTAGAATAAGGGCTAACACCAGAGCTGCTGTACATCCTGCTAAGAAACCTGAGAATAGGTTGACAGTGTCAACAGAAAGAAGAAACAAGAATCAAAATTTGTTCTCTTTCCCTACCAAAATAATAAGATTTTAAATTATACATTAACATCTTGAGGCTTACCCATGGAAAATGTAACTCTGTGTCTTTCCCTCTTTGCTTTTGGTCTTAAGATATTCATGGCTTTGCTACGATTTGAGTTGTAGAAGTGCTTAGTGAATGTTTTTTCAACCCTATCCATGAGTTTAGTGACCTGCCACGGGAAGTTTCAAGTGAAAACATTGAGAAACTCATATAATAGTGTGAAAGGTTTTGCACTGTGTCTATCCCAAACTGATATTTATGTTAATTTTAATAATAGTTACATTAAAAGCCATATTTATGATAGTTTCTGATTAATTGACATCAAAAAAATTGCACTGATTGGTGTATTGAAATAATGAATCTCAATGCAAGGCCTTCTTTTGAGAACTCTCACCTCATCAGAGTTTCCAAGTTGGGTGTTGTCTACCATTTTCATATAAGCCTTGGCTGCATCTCTTGTTGTGATCTGCATTATGAACTTACTATATGAAGTGACAGTAGAGACAAAGTTGTATGTTAAAAATGAAGAGAAGAGTAATTGAATTTCCACCTTATCATATTTCTTCATTATCTTTGAAAATGCCAAGGTATTTAGAAAGCTGTTAATTTGATGAAAACGGTTAGATAATAATGACCTGGGAGAAACATGAAGTAGCCTAATACACTAGCTTCTTTCATTACCTAAAGCTTTTTAGAAGCCGAAGCTTGCGATAGAATTCAATGAATGAGCGTTGAAGTTGTTCCTCAACTTTTTCCAGATTTTTTCTGCTGAATTGTAGTTCTGTGTGGGCAGGGATATTGAGAACACCTTTCATAGTTGAACGTGGAGTTTCAAAGGTGTTGTTGAATTGTACACGATCAAGTACATCCAAAGGAGCTGGTCTAATACCCCTCAGATTCTTTGGCTTCTTTTCCTCAACTTTTGGTTTAACAGTTTGTTTTACTTGTTCTTCTTGATCATCATTAGAATCATCTGATTGTTCATGATGAGTGCTACCCTCTTCAATAACTTCCATAACCATCGAAGCCTTCCCTGTAATCAGCATAATGCACACTGTCACACATTACACATCTTGCAAACCTATCTCAAACTTTTCAACAACACTTGGCATATTCTTCTTAGACTAATTTTGTTTAAGGTTTTTAATTTATAATCTTAAATTATTATTTTAAACATAATGATTTATAATTAAATGAAAACATAAAACTGTTGTACATCATTAGTATACATTTTTTTTTATATTTAAACCAAACATTGATTGCTTTATTCAAAATGGTTAAGAAAACATAAGTGAAAGAAGTTTTAATCAGTAATCTTTATATGATATTGATATATTTTATACTAGAAGCAAACCTTTCATCTAACATTATTCAAAAGCTGTTTGACATTAAAGACTTCTTCAAATAAATCATGCATTAAATACTTTAACCTATTAAAATAAAATAAAACATCACTATCGTGAATAATATATATTATTTAAACAACACATGCAATCTTGCAGATAAGTTATGTTTCCACGACATTAATTATGCGAACCAACAGCGTTATCTAACAAAATAAAAAAAAGAAGCGTATCTCACTAAAACTGCAAAATACAATAAGCCATAACATAATTAACATTTTAACATTCGCTTTCTTAGCACGTAACTGAAGTCAAATGAATTTAAATACAATGAATTCACAAGATTAAAAGGCTTTTATACCCCAATTTAATATATTAACTACGTGTGATAAAATTGTCAACATTTATAATAATTATTAATTGACATATATAATTTGTAATCAGTCAATAATATTTTTTTATTGTTATCAAAACTTTATTTGAATAAATTTTTAAAAGCATTTATAACATTAATAAAGTGTATAAACTAATTCATGCCTTTTTTTGTATTAACAGAACTCTAAAAAAACATTGAGTTTTTCTGGTTTGTATTTATTAAGTTTGCACATGAAGATGAATGTTTGGTGGAAAAGTTGAGAGGGTGGATTGTTTAGTTTGAAAAGAAGGGATGAAAAAGAATTACTGTTGAGTTTGGCTCCTCTGGGTGTGGAAGCGGAAAGAACAGCGGTTGAAGAAGCAACATCAGAGGCAAGGCGAGTCATCTCGAGGGAGCGATGAAAGGAAGCAGTTGGGTTCTCAACTTTGATCCTGAAGGCGATGAAAGCGTCCATTTGCTTGTTCAGCATAGCAGCTTCCTTCATCACCTCCTCCACTTTCCCTCTGTAGAACTTCTCCACCTTGTTCAACTCGTCGTCCAGTCTCTTGAAGTACACCAACTCGTACTCCCCCCCTTCGTCTGAGCTCATCAGGAACGTCGTTTCGTATCTCTCCGAACCCCCCCGGTTCACCGCCTGCGCCACGATGTGCTGGCTCTCGATGTCACCGGAGGGACTCAGAGGGTGGTACTGTCTGTTTGTCAGACCACTGAAGGCTCTGTACATTGTTAGCTTTCGCCTCAGTCCTCTTGGTGTCGCTGCAGGAGCTCTTCTCCTCTGTCTGAAACCTTGGATTTCCTTCAACTGGGATTTCATAAAATTGTAATCCATGTATGCCTCTTGCCACTCCGGCACCATTTGTGCTTTGTATTCTTTTCCAAACTTCATTTTTTTGTTGCACCAGAAACAAGTTAAAGTGTTTGGATAAAAAGAAGAGAGAAAGTGAGTAAGTGAGAAAGGCAGAGAGCACGAAGATAACGATGGAGATGGTGGATGGTGGATGGTGGATGTGTATTTATAGGATGAATATAGTAAAAATTTGACGGTGTGTTTGTTTGAGAGAGTTGGTAGACTAGGCGCAGAAGAAGACTGATTCAACGCATGTGTGGGTGTGTCTTAAAACAAGTTGAATATTGGAATAGAAAGAAGAGAAAGAAAAGGCAAAAGTGAACATCATGTTTCAGCTCCTTTTGTGACCAAAGGGGATAGTGAGTGGCTTTTCATTTGTCTTGAAGGTGCCCTTCAAATAGAAGTTGTTTTGGGTTTTCTAGGAAGAGGGGTTAGTGGAAAAAGAAGAGAAGACTTCTTTTTTTCCTTCGGTCTTCCGCTGGTAAACTTTGGTACATTCCCCTTTACCACCCACTATGGCTCTATATGTCACACTAGAGATCACCAAACATTATAGAAATATAACATCCACAATCTATATTTTCTATATAATTACATCATAACTCTTAATATATTATTTTAATATGGATATTTTCCTATATCCAATAAGATAATATTAAGAACGATCACTTCAGTTTCATTCATTTTACATTCAATGTTTTTATTATAATATAAGATTTTAAGGTAAAAAATCATTGTAAAATAATTGTGTAAAGAAAATTATTCTAGTAAGACAAATCATTTTCCAGAAAACCGTTGTGAAATGACTGTGTGAAATAAACTTTATTCTAACTTGACACGTCATTTTGTTACTCGATTCCTATATTTTAACTGCTATTATTGGGGAAAGTCCTCTCATGCATAATAATCTAATACATAAACAATGGTCGAAGTTGACTAGTATTGGAATCTGAAGACAATAAGGGCAGATGGATGTCAAAATAAAAAAATGTTTTATTCTCTGATTCAAATCTGAATACAGAGATACTTATGTACGATCAAACAAACAGATGATGTTTCTTTCTTTCTTCGTTTCATTTTATAGTGAGTTGAAAGTCACACAAGCATCTTTTTTTCCCATCAAAATAACTTTAGTAAATGCTTGGGTTAGTTTATTTTTAACAATAAATGTTTTTTTCAAATAAGATTAAACAAACATGGTCTAATCGGAGGATGAAATCTATGTTTAGATTCACGTTACCGGCTATTCAGAGAACGGTCTCACTTGTATATATATATTTTTTGTTTTAGAAGTATGGTTCAAGGTTTTGAAATACTAGAAACATATAAAAGTCTTTTATTAACAATAATATGTCTTATATATTCACATTGTTAGAGGGAAAAAATAATGTATATGTAGCCTTTGATTATTCTTTCATACTTTATTTTGTTTCTTTTATGTTTTTTTTATCGGCTTGTTTTTTTTATGTTAATTGATCCTGTTTTAAGTATAGTTAAAAGGAAGGTATTTGTTAATGAGTATTTTGTAATTAGTTGCCTTAGTTATTTTTAGGTACAACTTTTATACATACAAGAATGAAAATAAAAAGTTTAATGGTGTTTGGTGGTTAAGACTTAATACACTGCTTAAATAGCTTTAAAGTGGTTAGGGTGGTTGCACCCAATCCAAGCTCCATCTTTAGCTTCTGCTCTTCTTGTTTACTTTCTCATAGACTGGAAAATGGACATATTTGTTGGAGTATTCTTTGATAAAAGATTATTTTTATATTTTTAATTAAAGCATTTTTTAAATTTTAATCTTTGGTTTTTTAATTTATTGTTTGATTGATTTTAAATTTAAATTATTTTAAATTACCAATAGCTAAAATAATTTTACATTATAATATAAATTATTTATCAATATAATTTGTATTTAAAACATTTATTATACATATCTAATTGTTATAACATAATTTTATATTCTCAAAATATTTTGTCTCTGTTAACATTGATAAGAATGAAAATCCCGAATTTAATTCTTTTGAGAAGGAGTTAGATCCCTTTTCTTTATTAGCAAAAAAAAGAGAGTATGCATTTATATATGGTCTAAAAACACTAACCTTTTATTTTAAAAGTAAAGAAAAGAAAGAATTTCTCTATCTTTAACTTTCTTATTTAAAACCATAATGGTTTTTCCTTACATTGTAGGCTTAGGTATTAATTAATGACCCTATAATGTATTATTCAGATCCTATGATTTTTTTTTGTCAGCATTCAGCTATGATATTTTTTAACAAAAAAATAAAAATTAATATCTGACGATAAAATAAACCATATATGTTAATGATAAAATATGTATAATTTATTTAATATTGATTATTGGCACTTTTATGAGAAATTATATTTATTAGAATAAAATACTTTGCTCATTTTCTTAAAACAAAAACTGATCCAATATAAATAAGTATAACACGCATGTTGAATTAAGGTTAAAAGAACAACAAATCATGTACTTTTTTATTAAAATTTATAAAATCCTTCAATAACTTCAAAGACTAATTAATTTTCCACGATCATAATTTAGTTTGGAATGGGTTTGAAATAACGAGATACCCTTTACTTGTAGTTTTATATAAACATCTCTAAAAGTTCTAAACACGTACCAAACAAATGTTTTATCTAAAATTTGAATGGACTTTTTCGTTTAAAAAACACATTGCTGACTTTTACAGTTTACTGAATCATCAAAGACTTAATCTAGCGTGTTAATCGACCTGTGCTTACTAATTATATACCTTAATTTGAAGATTATGATAACGTTGGTTCAAAATTAGTGTATACTGATTATATTATCAGACTGGGTATTGTAAATCTAATTTAATCCAAAATACACCCTACGTATTGATTTATATATCTTCAAATCTAATAACTTTAGCTGGAGCATTTTTTAATTTTTTTGTGAATTTTTAAAAATTAAATATATTACATGGAGTTTCATTATTTTTATAAATGTCTTATTTGTGTAAATACTACTAGTATTTTAATCTGTGTACAGGATAACTAGTTATTTTATATTGTAATTAAAATTTATGATAAATAAACATTTTTAGCTTAATAAATTGTATTTTAAATTTATAATAAATGTCTCATATCATACGAAGTTATTTCATTGATAATTTTTTATTTTTTATTTATGTTTAAAAAATTGATTGAAGGAAATAAAAAGTCAAGAAAATATTTGAAATGGTTTGACAAAACGCAAGTTGGACGAATACAAGTCTGCAGCCTGATTTTTGACGAATTATTCAAATAGTTTGACAAAGTAACAGTGTTTAATGAATATTTAAATAGGTTCTTGAATTATAACTCTATTATCACATTAGTCTCTTTAGCAACAATTAAAAGGGTTATTAGTAATAATTAAAGGATTGTTAGGAGCAATTAAAGAGATGGATGGTATATTTGGTTGGATTCTCTCACTTGGTAGTAAAACAGTTTTTAATTTAGTTTAGTAAAAAAAGTTAGGGTGTGGTTAAAATTGTCAACTAATTAAAACTCTTTAATTCTCATAATACAATTTCAAACCTCTTGTTAACCACTAATTTTGTATATCCCTTAAACGAGGAAAAGGGGAATATATGATAATGAAGCATATAGAATCAAAATCAAGGTACCTTTAAATTCAAAATTGTCCAATTGCTTCAATCAAAGGCATTGATTAAATAGTGCAATTTGAAGCAATGTTAGTTCCACAATCAAAATAGCTCAAAGATACTAGTTCGTAGAAATTAGTCTATCCATCCCATTTTTTTTTTGTGAACTTCACAATTTGATATCCTCATTGCTTCAATAGTTTTAAGTATGAATAAATTCATGCTTCAATGTTTGATAAAATGCACCAAATTATCATCATTTATACTTATTTTCCCTACTTACAATTAATTAGAGGATCTCGTAAACTTGTTAATAAGTTGATACTTGACCATGTGAAGAGATAAATATGACTAAATTTATTCATTTCAGAGGATGTGATGATAAGTTTATGGTAATAAGTGAGATATCATTATTTTTGTCTAAATAACATGTTTTATATGGCCTAACCAATGAAGTTTAAGTTGAACAACGAGATGTTGGATGACTGCAATTGACTCATTAGTATATGTATTACCTTTTGATTTTCTATTGCTATCAGTGTATCTTTGTTCTCTAAGATATATACAATCTTGCTTGTTGAGAAAGTTTGTAGGTCATATAATAAGAGTGTATACTTAACCTAAAATGGTCATATCAAAACTCAAATTGGAAGATGGTCCAAAAAGATTTTGATGGTGGGGTTGTTGTTTGGTTTTTGCTCAGGTTTCCTCATATTAAAAAAGTTCCATTTTAGAATATTGCATACTCTAGATCCTTTTCTTTTGAAATGTAACATGTTATTTAATATTTTTTTTCAATGTCGTTTTTAATGTTTCAAATTTCTATTCATGAATTTTAATTTCTTAAAAGCTTTAGCAGTTTAATACTTATTGACATTTTCATTAATTCCTCTTGTTCTACTTTCAAACTTCCATCCACCATCTCTCTTAATATCTTCTTTGAACACCTTAAATCTCTTTAATGTCACAAAGGACCTTCTAGTACTTTACTACTGGTGGTTTGAGTTTGAGGAAGAGGTTTAACACATGAGGAACTTGGTGATGAGGAGGGCCTTTCACTTTGAGGTTCCTAAGTGACCAAGTGTCTCACATTACACTTATCTATTCAAATGGAGTTTTCTTAATAATCTAACTAACAATATTCATGAATTCCTTATGTACCATAAAGTTGAAAAGTAAATTACTTAATAATATTGTTGAGATACCGGTTATCACCAGTATATTTTTTTGTTTTTGGGTTTTCCAAAAACTATATAAATATGTTTTGGGTTGTGTTTTCATCTACATAGAATGTTTTTCACACAATAATCAGAATTAGATTTTTTTGAAAACTCAAGGAAGAGGAAATGCATGGTGTGGTCAAGGGAGAGACATATCAAATAATCAGGTCAAGCAATACTTTTACTATCATAAAATGAATCACACTGTGGATGAGTGTTATTCAAAACATGGATATCCTCCATGGTACAAACAAAAGATTGAACAATTTATTACTAATAAAGATAGAGTCTACAATCTAAATGTATAGAATGATTCTTTACATCATAGCCACACTCAAGAAGAGAAACAAGAAAGAAATTCTTTAACTACTGATCAGATGCAAAGGCTTTTACAACTTTTAGAATCTTGAACAACAAGCTATAAATGTCAATCAGATTCAAAAGGTACAGTAATGAAACTACTACACCAGAAACACAAGTAAAGGGTCAGAATTCCTGGATACTTAACACTAGTGCTACTAACCATGTGACATATCTTAAAGAACATTTTACTGCTATTTACAAAATTATACCTATCAATATAAAACTACCTAACGGTTCATTTATCATTGCCCATTATGCTGGAATTGTTCAAATTCAATATTTTATATATAACTAAATTTTCATTCAATATTATTTCTATTCACAAGCTTATTAAAGATTTAAACTGTAAACTGTTTTTTTTTCTCTTAAGAAATGTTAGATTCAGGACAACATTTCATCCAAGATGATTGGACAAGTTTATCTATGCCAAATATTATACTATCTTCATAATTTTCATCTTGAATTATAGAAGAATGGTTTTTCGGTCAATACTATTCTTAATTGTAATGAAAATAATATTGATCTTTGGCATTAAAGATTAGAACATCCTGGTAGGAAAACTATTGAATACATTTGCAAGAATAAAGATTAGGACATCCTAGTAGCAAAACTATTGAATACATTTGCAAGAATTTTTCCTATGTGATTTATTATGCCAAACAACATAAACTCCCCTTTCAGCAAAGTAATACATATTCCTTAAATGCTTTTAATCTTATAATTGTTTATATATGGGTCCTATTGGTATTCCTTCGGTTAATGGGCATAGATATTTTCTAACCATTGTTGATGATCATACTAGACACACTTGGATATATTTTATAAAATCGAAAGCCGAAACTAAAGTTGTTTTATACAATTGTGTCATATATGTTAAAGATTAGTTTAATATGGTGTCAAAATTGTAAGGAATTTGATTTTATTGAATTGTATGATAAATTTGGATTTTACATAAAAACAATCTTGTGTTGAAACTCCTCAAGAGAACTATGTTGTTGAGAGAAAACATCAACACATTTTTAACATAACTTGCAGTTTGTTTTTCAATTTGGTTTACCCAAAGCTTATTGGTTTGATGTTGTTGCACATGCTTAATAATCAGGGATACCTTCTATTATTCTAAAAAAAATCTTCTTATAAACTATTACATAAAATACCTTATACTTATCTTGATTTGAAAATATTTGGGTCTCTTTATTTTGCTTCCAGTCTTGAACATAATCATATTAAGATTGAACCTAGATCTAGAAAATGTGATTTCATTGGATATAAATAAGGAATTAAAGGATATGTGTTGTTGGATACGAAAAATAGGAAAATATCTTCCCTTATAAAATTTATGACGATGCTCCTGACGCTAACCATGACCCTGTTACTCAAATTAGTTTTATTTTTTTTTTACTAGAACCCTTAATAATGATAGTACCATCTTTACTAACACTGTTAGAGGACCTACTAGTTATAAAGATCATATTTTTTTTTCTATCAAGGAAATTTGGACAACAACAAAGAAGGCATAGTCAATATTGAAGAAGAGATTCACAACCAAGACTAGGAGATTCAAGAAGAATGCCATAACAAACCAACAAGTGATAATCTGATAAGATCAACCAGTGAAAAGAGAATACAGTCTTTTCTAAGGTCAACAGTTCCATAACCACTGAATAAAATAAGAACAATTTTAAGACTCCATGTCATATATCTTTTGTTTTATCTTACAAGCACTCATTTGAGAAATATCTATATTAAAATCTTGTTATATCTTCTAACGCTGAACCTCAATCTTTTGAACAAGCGTTTAAACATACTAAGTGGATTGCTACCATGAATACGGAGATTAAAGCTATACAAGAAAATCACACACGATACCTCACTGATCTACCAGCAGGAAAAACACATATTGGATGTAATTGGGTTTACAAGATCAAACACAAAAGCTAATGGAACTATTGAAGGATATAAGGCCCAACTTGTTGTCAAGGGTTACACTTAACTTGGAGGGATTGACTAGTTAGATATTTTTTACGTCAATTAGATGTTAACAATGCATTCTTGCATGAAGATGTTAATGAAAAAGTGTATATGACATCTCCTACAAGGTTAATTACTGAAAGACAACCAAGTTTGTAGAGTCACAAAGTCCCTATATGGACTTAAACAGGCCAACAGACAGTGGTTTGCTATGCTATCCTCTTTCTTTTAGTTTTACACAATTTAAATATGATTATTCTCTCTTTATTAGAAAAACTGAAAATTCTCTCATTGTTTTACTTGCTTATGTTGATGATATCCTTCTTGTAGGAAATTTCTTACAATAAATTGAGAGAATTAATTTTTTTAAATGAATCTTTTAATATCAAAGATCTTGAAGAACTAAGATTATGGATTTGAGGTGGCTAGATCTAAGAAGGAATTCATTTATGTTAAAGGAAATGAATTTTGGATGCTTGCAAGTAAACCTTGTTTTACTCCTTTTATGTCCAACACCAAAATTCTTTTTGAAATTGTAGATAAGCTACAAAATCTCAATCCCTATATAAGACTCATTGACAAACTCTTATATCTCATCAACACTAGGCCAAATATAAGTTTTGATGTTCAAATTATAAGTCATCATCAACAAGTTGCACAACATGTTCTTTGTTACATCAAAGCCAATCATGCACATGGACTATTTTTTATGCTAAATTTAAAGTGCACATAAAGGCCTTCAACGACTCAGACTGGGAATTTTGTCCTAACAAGCTACTACATTTTCTTGGGGGCATCACTCATCTCATGGAAGACAAAGAAACAAAACAATGTTTCTCGCTCTTCCTCTAAAGCCAAATACATAGCGTTCACATCTACTACTTGTGAACTACAATGGATCAATTATCTTCTTCGTGACCTTTATATACAACCCTTCGATCATGCTACTCTCTATTTCAACAACCAATTAGTTCATCACATCGCCCATAACCCCAACTTCCATGAAAGAAACGAAACACATTGACATAGATTGTCATGTGATTCGTGAGAAGATACAAGATAAAAACCTCCATCTATTACCCATTTGATCTTCCAATCAACTAGCTTATATGTTTACAAAAATCATAAATTGAGTTATTTTTCAAAATTTTGTTAACAAGCTTGATATAATGAGCATACATAATCCAACTTGATGATAGAATGTTGAGATGCCGATTATCACCATATCTCTTTTTTTGCTTCTGAGTTGTATTTTTCATCTACATAGAATATTTTTCACACAATAATATTTCAGTTGCTCTTACATTACTCATGACTCTTTCTCTCTTCCTTCTCTCCGATTGCATATTCTTCAACCCCATGCCTCAATGGTTTTTTCTCATGTGACTATAGACACTTTTTGTGAATAATTATTTTGCCTATTTTAAACAACCACACAGTTTTACAATTTTTTCCCTTAGATCTCTTTTTTACCTCTTTTCCTTTTCTTTAATGGGATACCATCTTCTACGAATTCTCATCAAGTTTCTCAATAAATTTTAGTGGATTTGATTCCATTTCTTAAATTACTTTAAAAACTATTTATATTTAGAAACTTAAAACTTTCTTACTAATATTTCATAAGATTTTATAAAACTGCAAGAAAATTACTATAAATTTATTTTTTGACTTTTTTTTCAATATAATCATCGTTATATTTTTTTAATCATTGCTCGTATGTGTCAAGAGACACTATCAGTTATGTTACCAATAATTGTTATTACGATTGCATCATAATTATAGAAAATAGAAATTATAATTTTGTCGTAATTTTTTTTGTCAACAATATTTTTCCACATGCTCTCATTTTACTGACTAATCTTTAATGATTTCTAATTTCGTCATACTTAATAACTCAAACTCACCTAATAGAGACCTAACGATCCTTACCTTTACACTTCCTTGAAACTCTAGTAGTGTGTTCTCTCTCTCTTTGACACTTGTGAGATTGTTCTTGAAAAAATTGTATCTACCACTTGTAGAAAATATAATGTTCTTGAGTATTTCTACTTTTACGTGGGAGCAATGATGTCATCTTCCACAGTCTCCAATAAATCTTGAGAGAGAAAAAACTATTTTCATGTTTACAATCATAGTTTTCTCCCATGTGCAAGAATAGATGAAGAATGAATAATATTAGTCATTTGGTTAGGAAATTGTTGGGATTGGTATGGAATATAGTAGGAAAATTTTTACGAAAATAGTTGGGTGTTATTATTAAAAAGTGAAAAAAGGTAAATGTCCTAATCTATGTGGTTGTAAAAGGTAACTTTATGTGGTTGTAGAAGGTCAATTTAGATATGATGAGTAATGTAAATGAGTTTTGATTAATGTAGTAATGAATTTGATGGAAAGAAACTTCATTTGAATTTTTACGAACTTCATATAATGAGAGATGACACCACATGTTACATTAAATTAATTTTCTAAAAGTTGTCTGTTCTAGGTGCATAAAGATTATTTTACTCGATGGCATATCTTGTGTTTACTTTTCTATATTGTTTTTATAATTCTAAAAATTGTTAGTTAAAGCTTCTAGAATTTTAATTTTCTTTGAATTTTCTAAATATATGCATCATAATTTTATAGAAACAAAAACTTAAATTAAGCTTTTCTTTTAATCATAAGAGATTGAGACAAAAAAATAGAATAAAATACGATGCTAAATTTTAAATTATAAGATATGACTATTATTTAATTGATTCGTAGAAATGCCATGCTGATTAACATGATTTTTTATACTCTTAATTGTTAGGAAATCACAAAATGTTATAAAACGACCGTAAAACATTGCAGTAGTAACCAATGGTGGTGTAGGAACTGAGAGCATAAGAAAAAGAAAACAAGATGAAGTCATTTGGGTAGATGTAGATGAAAAAAGTTTGATCCAAATTTTGCTGTTTCTTCCAGTGTCCACTCGTTTTTTGTTTTTCAAATTTGTCTGTAGACGTTCAAGCATTTCTATTGCATGTTCCTGCCAAATTACTCCTCCTTATCTCCATCTTCATCATCTTCGTTGTAGTTGAAGGGTAGAGGCACAGACTTGAATGCACGGTACTTGCCAACATTGTTCAAATGCTCATTCTCCACCCTGAATCATGTAAGTGTAAGAATGAATACATGATGCAAATGAACTTTTTAAATACAGTACAAATAAAATATTTTTCCTTTGTGGCATGCAAAACAGAACTACCAAGATGTTGTTTTCCTCTTGGTTACCTAAAGAAGTTCCATAAGCCACGACGAATGATCTCTAAGCTGGCAACAATGCTGATCATGGCTTGTCTATGCAAGAAGGAGAATTTGAAATTCAATATTGTCTGTAACCATGCAAACCTTAACAAGACATTCAGCACCTGTGTATGGTTTCAACAAATCATCAACTTCCACAAATAAAATACACTAAAAAAGCAATCCATATTGTCTATTGAGAATGGTATATATATTATGCAAGTATGTTTAAGTGAATTTTTTCAATAGAAGAAACTCTCTCATATTAGTTTCTGCAAATTCACTTTTTAAACTTGTTCATATAAGTTCAGCTACAAGTAACCCATGTAAGATATTATAATGAGTTTAAGATAAAGAGTTTTTTGTTTTGCTCAACTTTATCATAACTCAAACACATACTTATATTCTTCACAGAAGCTTCGTATTATTAGCATTTCTCATTTTTACTTAATATCGAACTCAAACATATATTTGGATTCTTCACAGAAACATCATATTATTAGCATAGACCTATTAAGTAACAGTTAACTTTTTGTTTAACATAGTTTATACTAGCAGCGACAAGTCAAACTACAAACTGAGTGTGTAGATTATTTTTTAGAAAGAAAAGCAGAAATTAACATAAACATCTTAGAAAATATCCAAGTCGAATAAGTTTTTGTTCCCGTTGTTAAGTTCATACCACAGCTGCGAAATATACACTTTTATGAGGGAGTAGGAGTTTGTCTCTGAGCCATCGGTTCTTGGAATGTCTTTGGAGGAGGCCCCAATCTATGACAAGGTCCCAATATGTGGAGAAAATGGCTGTAGATATTGAGAATATCCAGGCCATCACTTTCCAACGCCATCCTCCATCAAGAGAATCGGCTGTTCTTAGGCAAACAGCTGCAATAGTGAGGAAATACTTCAACCCGTTATATCCTTGCATTATATCTTTCTCCTCGTAAAGTCGCCTTAGGCACTGGCATGAAAAAGAAGAACATCATTTGACAGTCTCAATCATTTCTTAATCAAGCCCATGCACATTTACTTTCTTAATCAAGAGCATGTTTCAATAAACAGCTTAAGTTAACTGTTATTATACTTCATGTTTGGATGAACTTTTTCCATAAGCACTTATACAAGAAAACATATATAGCTTATGTGATAGAAACCCTTCCAAATGCTCCATGCGTACCTGTATTCTTGTTTTTATGACCAACAGCTAAAAAAGGGGGCGTAGGAAAATGGGATGAAGTGTGTACCTGAAGAAAGCGAGACCAGTATGGAATCACAGCGACAATGAATGAGAAAGCTATGAATACCCTTGTTGACTTGCAATTTGTTTCTCTGTGTTTGAAGTCACCCCAACCATAGTAGCATATGTAGAACTCAAAACTTCTCAAGGCTTGAACCTGAATAGGTAAAGAAATTATATTATCTGAGTGACATTGATCATGGAAGGGAAAATGGTACTACAAGCTGTAACATTAGAGGCAGAAAAGTAAAGTATAATCCCATGGCTTTCACTGACCTGACTTGTAAATTGATCTGCCATGAAGAAATCTGGCAGTGTGACCTGAACCAGTGTTAAGAGATCCGAGCAAAATCATTTTCAAAATAAATGGGGATCTTTAGTAACTTATCTTGGCTACAATTTCTCTTTACCTTGTATAGAGGAGCACAGATGCAGTGAAACAGAGATGCAAGGAAGAACACTCGGCTTGATCGATATACGATGTTTAATGGGCATAATAAAACGGAAATCACAATCTGCAGAGTAGAAATGAATTCACTACGTAACTTTACAAAAGGACTCTGACAAACTTAATGTGATGGACTAATAGCCTTACTAGAACCAAGATAAGGGGCAAAAGTTCAGTGAATAATTTGTAATCTTTTGTCACAGGATCTATTTGCATGTCTAGATTTACTAGCACGCTGGTTAGTGCCAATGCTGCCAGGGCAAAACTAAGGAGAAGGACTTGATTGTAGCCTAAGTCAGTGCCTTGCTTAAAACCAAATATGAATGAATGGTTCACTCTGTATCGCCTCCAGAAGTATATATTAGCAGCGTACATCAGCATGTGTAAAACTACAAATCCAAATAAACTGCAGAGTTTGAAAACGACAAGTTAGCTATAATTTTTCTGCTTCCTTTTCACATTACAGACAGACAAGATGTATATTTCAAAATCAGCATATAAATTTGCCTGTAAAGAGGAAACATGATTTCCATGTATTTGCTACTTCCTGAATGATCCATGACTTTACGCGTACGGACAATTAGAATAAGAGCCACTATTAGAGCAGCAGTGCATCCGGCAGAAAAACCTGAGCACCAGTTACATGTCATGTGAAGATACTTTCAAGACCATGAATATGTGTGATAATCTTGAACCATGTAATGATTTCTCATGAAGTTTGCGAATATACAAAGTTAGTACACATTGCACACCAAAATTCCATATTTTTTTATGCATATCTATGTAACATGTACACACACACATCAAGTACTGGTTTACCCATGGAAAATGTAATCCTGTGCCTTTCTCTCTTTGGTTTAGGTCGCAGGATGCTCATTCCTTTATTTCGATTTGAGTTGGAAAAGTGCTTAATGAATACATTTTCCACCCTCTCCATAAGCCTGGTGACCTGCAGGGAAAAGAGTTTCACAAAACTAAGTAATAAGCATTTCACATGCATTCAAAATGATGATGCCAAGGCTTAGGTCCATATATGCAATTCTCACCTCATCAGAGCTCCCAAGGCAGGAGTTATCAACCATTTTCATGTAAGCTTTTGCTGCACCTCTTGATGTGATCTAAAGCATGAAGAAAATCGAGGTGAATAGGCAATTTTGTTTCTTGCTTCAAGTTTTTGAAAGTTTAGTAATTACCTTGTCATATTTCTTCATTATCTTTGAAAATGCCAACACATTTAGAAATCTGTTTCATGAAGTACATACAAATCCATAAGAAACGTTAAGGTAACACAACTATTGATGTAAAAGAGATTGTGATAGCGTCTACAACGTGTAGTTCTTTAGAAGTCGAAGCTTCTGATAAAACTCAACAAAAGCCCGTTTGAGTGTTTCTTCTACTTTGCTCAAATTTTCCTTGTTGAAATTTAACTCTGCTTGGCCAGGGTAATTGATGATGCCTCTTATAGTTGAACGAGGAGTCTCATATGTGTTATTTAGCTGCACTCGATTAAGTATATCCACAGAAGCAGGTTTGATGGGTTTGATAGGTCTGATATTCTTCTTCTTGTTCTGTACTTCAACTTTTTTGTTAGTAGTTTCAATCACTTTACCTTCGACAAAATTGTCAAACTTCTCTAAATGTCCATCATGGGAACTTCCTTCCTCTCTGATATCTTCAATTACCGTGGAAATCCTTCCTGTCCATGCACCAGAAAATGACTCAACGCATAAACTGAGAACTTCTCTACCATTCACTTTAAACATTGGAATTTAGTATACTATAATGATGTTATGAGATGAGGTTATAAGATGGATTCATCAAATGATACTATAAGATTATGCCATCAGATGCAGGAAAAAGCAAAACCAGTATGAAATATAAAAACCAACATGTGTAGTAATACGAGTAAAAAAGGATAGAAGCAAAACTGATAAATGCTATACTCTAATTATGAAACCCCTAAGCACAACAAAAAAGTAAATCATAGACATAGGAATAAAAAGGATAAAAGCAAAACTGATATATTGCATATTGTAATCATGGAACTTCTAAACACAGGCAAATAGCAAATTATGTCTTACTAAAAAGTAGGACACCATTGGCCTGCCACGACTTGTTTTGTCCTAGTACAGGCAACCTTAAACAAAGCTTACAAACAAACACAATTGCACATGCATTTAAAATTTTATTATGACGGTTTGAAAAATGCAATTGCTAAATAAAAATTACAAATAAAGATACCAAAAAGGTCATCTTACCTTTATAATTGCAGTTATATAGACAACAATCAACGACCCTTCACAAAACATAGAAATTTGAGTCTGATCTTTTTGGACCTTTCCCAATAATGGAAATAGTAGAACTAATTGTTTACAAGTTGTTATCGTCGCCAACTGCAAAAAAATGACCCAGTTTTTCATGTGTGCTTGTTGAAGTTATGCAAAGGTGTTCATGGTCAATAACACGATGTCTAATGAGTTGGGTCCTATAGTCCAACCAAGTTAGTTAGTGCAATCTGGAACCATCATTTAGAGGGCAACAATATGTCCCTCATGTATTAGTTCAATCAGACTATCTAGCTAGCTTCAACCTTGAGGACAAGGTTGATTGATTTAGGTGGAAGAGGCACTGTCATGAGTCTGGATGAGTATTGGTGAAAAATAACCTTCAGAGAGATATAATACACAGAAAGATTCTTGGATGAAATGTGTGAATTGTCCCTTATCTCGTCAACCTTTCTTAGGGATTTGTCTTTTTCTTTTAGGAGTTATTGCTTTATTCTCCATCACTTGTTCCTTTCATCTATTTAGCAAATTAGTTCAATTGTTTAATATCCATCTTAAATGAAAGTGTTAGCATATACTAAGGATATGACTACTTCTCCCCCGCATAGACCCGATTCGTATTTTGTATGTCCCACTTAAACCTATCTTACCTTTGGTAATGCAGGTTCATTTTACTAGTTTGTCAAAAAAAAAATATTTTTTTAAATAATTAATTATTAAAAAACTATTTCTTTTGTTGAAAAATTAAAATCTTATCCTTGTTTCAATTCATTAAATTAAGATCAAAATATGAATTTAATATGAAGATTCTTAGAAAGTTTGATTAAATATAATTAAAGTTTCATTTTGCATTTATTTTCTCTCTTTCTC
>Ga0123341_1000171_pt1 | contig 32348 bp, 25 predicted proteins | sample Turbeapinknodule_FD_89959 | JGI IMG/M metagenome (GOLD analysis project Ga0123341, IMG submission 89959) | Root nodule microbial communities of legume samples collected from Mexico - Turtle bean Mexico pink nodule | ecosystem: Host-associated > Plants > Roots > Nodule | place: Mexico: Nepantla...
ACGCGGCCACGGTTTTGACGGCACGCTGTCGATCGAGCACGAGGATGCCGCCTATGGCTGGCCGGGCAAGGACCTGGCGGCGCGCAAGCAGGGCGAGCGCCTCGGCCTCGATTATCTCAAAAGCGTCTTGAACGGACTTTGACGGCGAATTCGGGAGGAGTTTCATGGCCCATGTTTCGGTCAGCAATGCGCGCAAGGATTACGGCGCGTTCAAAGCCATCAAAGGCGTGTCGGTCGATATCGGCGACGGCGAATTCGTCGTACTGGTCGGCCCCTCGGGCTGCGGGAAGTCCACCTTACTCCGGATGATCGCCGGCCTGGAGGGCATCACCTCGGGGAAGATCCAGATCGGCAAGCATATCGTCAACGAGCTTGCGCCCAAGGATCGCGACATCGCCATGGTGTTCCAGAACTATGCGCTCTATCCGCATATGACGGTCGCCAAGAATATGGGCTTTTCCCTGCGGCTGAAACGCATGCCGAAGACCGAAATCGATCAGCGGGTCGGTAATGCTGCCAAGATCCTCGGCCTTGAGACCCTTCTGGAAAGATATCCGAAGCAATTGTCGGGCGGCCAGAGGCAGCGCGTCGCCATGGGTCGGGCGATCGTGCGCGACCCGGCCGTCTTCCTGTTTGACGAACCCTTGTCGAACCTCGATGCCAAGCTCCGGGTGCAGATGCGCTCGGAGATCAAGGAGCTGCATCAACGGCTGCAGACGACGACCATCTATGTGACCCATGACCAGATCGAAGCCATGACCATGGCCGACAAGATCGTCGTCATGAAGGATGGCCTGATCGAACAGTCAGGCTCGCCGCTGGAGCTCTACGATCGGCCGAACAACCTGTTCGTTGCCGGCTTCATCGGCTCGCCGGCGATGAACTTCATCCGGGGCAACATGACCGAAGGCGGGTTCAAAACCGTCGACGGCCTGCTGTTGCCGAGTGAGCGCCGCCCGAGCAATGCCGTGACCTACGGCATTCGTCCGGAACATATAAGCCTCGATCCCAGTGGCATCGCGGTGACGACCGTCGTGGTGGAGCCGACCGGTTCGGAAACGCTCGTCATTGTCCGGCTGGGCACACAGACGCTCACCTGCGTCTTCCGGGAGCGGATCAGGGCCGCCCCCGGCGAGGTGCTGAAGATTGCGCCGATCCACGATACCGTCCACCTGTTCGGCGCCGACGAGCAGCGGATCACATCAGGCGAAACGCCTCTGAGCTAAGCCGGCCGATTGCCCCTCCCCTTCGGCCGGATGGCGGCCGGGGGCGCGTCTTCCGCGCCTCCGGCCCCGAAAGCCCCAGTCTTTTCCCGAAAATCATCTAGATCCAGCCAAGTGTTTGAACGAGGACCGAAAAGGTTAATATGCGTTAACCTTAAAATTCTTGGCCGACATCGGAGAATCGCGGATAACGGTTAGAAGGGGATTTGATCCCGAAAATCGTTATCTGAAAGATTGCTGCCGATGAACGCTAATTTGGCCGCCTTGAACAAGGCGCCGTTGCATTTCGAGGATCAGATCCTCGAACAGGGCGACGTGATTTCAAAAAAGCTCCATCTGCTCAGCGTGCAGCGCTTTCCGCCCAACGCGAAGAAGACGCTGCGCAATTTCTCCCTGGCGGAGGTTGCCAACTATGTCGGCGCCTCGCAAAGCACGCTGAAGAAACTGCACCTCGAGGGGAAAGGCCCCTGCCCGCTGACATCGCCTTCCGGGCGCCGTTCCTACACCGCCGAGCAGATGCTGGAATTGAGGCGACATCTGGATACGCACGGCCGCTCCGAGAGCCGCATGTACGTTCCCCATCGCCGCGGCCACGAGAAACTGCAGGTCCTGGCCGTCGTCAATTTCAAGGGCGGCTCGGGAAAGACGACGACGGCTGCCCATCTTGCCCAGCATCTTGCGCTGACCGGCCATCGCGTTCTGGCCGTCGATCTCGATCCGCAGGCATCCCTATCCTCCCTGCACGGCTTCCAGCCGGAATTCGACCAGGTCCCGTCACTTTATGAAGCGATCCGCTACGACGGCGAGAAGAAGCCGCTCTCCGAGATCATCCACAAGACGAACTTTCCCGGCCTCGATATCGTGCCGGCCAATCTCGACCTGCAGGAATACGAATATGATACGCCGCTTGCCATGGCCGACAAATCGACCAATGACGGCAAGACCTTCTTTACCCGCATCTCGCGGGCGCTCGCCGAGGTGGACGATCGCTACGATGTCGTCGTCATCGATTGCCCGCCGCAGCTCGGTTACCTCACGCTGACGGCGCTGACGGCAGCGACGAGCGTGCTGATCACCATCCATCCGCAGATGCTTGACGTCATGTCGATGGGTCAGTTCCTGCTCATGCTCGGCGGCATCCTGAAACCGATCCGCGCGGCCGGCGCCGAAGTGAACCTCTCCTGGTATCGCTATCTCGTCACCCGCTACGAGCCGACCGATGTGCCGCAGGCGCAGATGGTCGGCTTCATGTCGACGATGTTCCACGAGTTCATGCTCAAGAACCAGATGGTCAAATCGACGGCGATTTCGGATGCCGGGATTACCAAGCAAACGCTTTATGAGGTCGAACGCGCCTCGCTTAATCGGGGAACCTACGACCGGGCGCTGGTGGCGATGGACGCCGTCAACGCAGAGATCGCAGAGCTTATTCATCAGGCATGGGGGCGGTGAATTTGTCGGCTGACAAATTCGCCTTTTCCATAAACCAAATCAATGGAATGAACCGACATCGGAGGAAGCGATGGCACGAAAGAATCTCCTTGAAGGGCTGGCGAATATGCCTGACGAGAATGCAGGCGCGCCGAACTATCCGATGCGCGGGGCAGGCCGCTCGCTCGTCCGTTCGCTGGATGAGCTCGCCAAGCAGGCCGAGAAATTCCTGGAGGGCGAGGCGGTGGTCGACCTCGATCCCGATGTCGTCGAGGCTTCTTTCGTCAAGGACCGGCTGACGGAGGATGACGAAGAATTCAGTGCCTTGGTCGAAGCGATCCGCGCGCGCGGGCAGGATACGCCCATTCTGGTGCGCCCTCACGCCAGGATCGATGGCCACTATCAGGTCGTCTTCGGTCACCGGCGGCTGCGCGCGGCCCGCGAACTCGGCCGCAATGTCAGAGCCGTCGTCAAGGCAGTCGACGACCGCACCCATGTCATCGCCCAGGGCCAGGAGAATTCGGCCCGGGCCGACCTCACCTTCATCGAGCGGGCACTCTTCGCCAGGCGGCTGGAAGAACTCGGCTACGACAGGGACGTCATCTCGACCGCCCTTGCCGCCAATGCGGCGTCGATCTCGAAGATGATTTCGGTCATGGATCGGATTTCGCCGGAGATCGTTCAGGCGATCGGCCCCGCACCCGGCATCGGCCGCGAACGCTGGGTGGCGCTTTCGCTGCTCGCCGGCAAGGCGTCCAACGCGGCAGATATCGCCAAGGTCATGGAAGAGGGCAACTTTCCCCGCCTGCCTTCCGACAAGCGTTTCGACGTGCTCTACACGGCACTGAACAAAAGCGCCCGGCCGGTGAAAAAGACGCAGGCCGCGGCGGGGAAGATCAAATGGCAGCCGCAGGACAAGGCCGTCCAGGCGGAAATGAAGAATGACGGCAAGGCGTTCTCGCTCTCGATGAAGGCGAGGAATGCCGGCCGCTTCGGGGAATTTCTCTCCAGCAGGCTGGATGCGCTCTATGAGCAATTCCTCGCCGAGGAGAGCAAATAAGGAGACTGAAACCGCAAAAGAAAAAGGCCCCCAAACGACCTGAGTCGTGGAAGCCCTTCTCCTATCCTTAAGCAAGACAGAGAATCGCATTTTCACGAATCCCAGTCAAGAGTCTTACCGCGCTGCGCGTCTTTTCAGACGCGCAAAAGACGCTGTGACACTTGTCATCCTCGCATCGTTTCGGTGACCGGATTTCTTTTGCCTGATGAAAGGTGAAGGAAATGGAGAGTGAATTTGTAACGACGCCCTTTGGGCGGCGGCCGATGTCGCTTGCCATGCTGCTGAGACAGCGGCGAGGCGAGGCGATGGAGGCTGGGACGAGGCGCAACAAGTGGAAGCTGTTCCGATCGGTCTGCGAGGCCCGGGCGGAACTCGACGTGACTGACAGAGCGCTGATGGTGCTCGATGCGCTGCTGAGTTTTTATCCCGAGGATGAACTCTCCAGCGAAAGGGGGCTGGTGGTCTTTCCCTCGAACGTGCAACTTTGCCTCAGGGCGCGCGGCATGGCCGCCGCGACGCTTCGCCGGCACCTGGCGGTCCTCGTCGAGGCCGGCCTCATCTCCCGCAAGGACAGCCCGAACGGCAAGCGCTATGTCCGCCGAGGCAGGGAAGGCGAGATCGGCGAGGCCTATGGCTTCAGCCTGGCGCCGCTGCTTGCCCGTGCTACAGAGATTGAAGCGATCGCCGCACGCATCGCCGACGACCGGCAATTGTTGCGGGGGATGAAGGAGCGGCTGACCATCTGCCGGCGTGACATCGCCAAGCTCATCTGCGCAGCCGTTGAGGAGGCGATCCCCGGCGACTGGGCCCGTCTCTCTTCGACATTTCACGCGCTGCTGCAGTCCATTCCGAGAGCGGCAACCCTCGAAAGCCTGTCACCGATCCTCGAAGAACTTGAGACGATCCGCCTCGGCGTCATCAACACCTTGGAATCGCAAGAGAAACATCGGATAGCGAGCACCAATGAATCCCAGATTGAGCGCCACATACAGAATTCTAATCCCGAATCCATATCTGAATCTGAACCGGGCTTGGAAACGGTGCAGGAGGCGAACCGGGATCTTGAGCCGAGTTCAAGGTTGGATAGGCGGGAACCCGGAGTGGCCGGGAACGGATCGCGGACCACTGCCGGGACAAATGCCGGGGAATTGAAATCCTTCCCGCTCGGCATGGTCGTCCAAGCCTGTCCTGACATCGTCGACTACGGGCCAGGCGGCAGGATCGCCAGTTGGCGGGATCTGATGACGGCGGCGGCCGTCGTTCACTCGATGCTGGGCGCCAGCGCCTCGGCCTACGAGGAGGCGGCCTGCGTGATGGGACCGCAGAACGCCGCCGTCGTCATGGCCTGTATTCTGCAAAGGGGAGGGTGCATAAACTCCGCCGGCGGTTATCTCAGGGATCTCACGCGACGCGCCAAACGCGGCGAATTCGCGCTCGGCCCAATGTTGATGGCGCTGTTACGGACAAAGGACCGCTTTGAAGTTGGGCTTGAAGAGGGTTGCCGGAAGGTCAACTTCGGGACAGAGCCTGGAGCGCCTGCTCGGCAAAACGGGGTGAGGTGAGCGCGAGTCTTCCGATCGATGGTTATGAGCTCGGAAAGCCTCGCTACCCCCGAACGTAGCGTCTCTCAAGGTCCCGCGATCGCATTCGATCTCGAATCCTTCGTTCAAGCCGCGTCGCGATAGCTTCGCGTGTGATATTCATCACGAGCGGCGCAATAAGGCGCTGATTTCGGCGCGCGAAGGCATGGCGGGGGCCGTGCCCGGCCGTGTTACCGCGATCGCAGCGGTCGCAGAGCCGAAACGGATGGCCTCGATCGGTGTTTGTCCTTCCGAAATCGCCGTGGCGAAGCCGCCAAGAAAGGCGTCCCCTGCCCCGGTTGTGTCAATGACATTCCCGGCTGAGAATGCGGGGACGAATTCGCTCTGCCCGGCGCTGTGATAAAATGCGCCGCGAGCGCCGAGCGTGATGATCACCGCTTGCGCCCCTCGATCCAGCAGAGTGCGGCCCGCCGCACGGACCTGTTCATCCGTTGTGATCGGATGCCCGACCAATTCGGCGGCTTCCACCTCATTGGGGACGATGAAATCGCACAAACGATAGATCTCGTCCGGAATGGCGCGCGCCGGCGCGGGGTTGAAGATTGTCTTGACCCCTGCCCTTTTTGCCATCGCCAGGCCGTGCAAGGCCGCCTCGAGCGGCTGTTCGAGCTGGGTCATGAAAATGGCAGCGCTTTCGATCTCCACCCGGTTCGCATCGACGTCTTCGATACCGATAAGGCCGGCGGCACCCGGGACGACGATGATCGCATTGTCGCCGCTCACCTCGTCGACGAAGATGAAGGCGGCGCCGCTGGAAACACCGTCCATCTTCATCACATTGGCTTTGACGCCCGCTTGCGAATATGCCGCAAGCGCCATCTCGCCGAAGGGATCGTTGCCGACCCTTGAAATGAAGGTCACCTTGCCGCCGGCCATGGCTGCGGCGATCGCCTGGTTGGAGCCCTTGCCTCCGGGCCCGAGCGAGAAGCCCGATCCCATCAACGTTTCGGCGATATGGGGCAGGCGTTTTGCCTTATAGGCGGTGTCGGCGGCAAAAATGCCGAGAATGACGATCCCGCTTTTCTCGCTCATCGGACCGCCTCTTCCGCCGGAATGACGCCCTTGGTCAGAAGGAAACACCCATAGAAGCGCAGTTCCCCAGTTGCGATGACGCAATAAGCCTTTTTGGCGATGTCGTAGAAGGCCATCCGTTCGACGGGATACATCGGCGCCGGCTTGCCTTCGGCGCGGTCGACGATCGCCTGGACTTCCTGTTGAATCGGCGGAATTTCACCCGGCTTGCCGATCACTTCCATGCGGCCCACAGAAGGCTGGATCGGTGTGTCGAGCGGCAGGACCGAAAGGATCGCATCGATCGCCTGCCGCGCGGGAATGTTTTCCATCGTCAGCAGCGTCCCCAGGCGAGTCTGCCGGGCGATCGAATCCGACGGAAAATTCATGTCGGAAATGACGAGATAATCGCCATGCCCCATATTGCAAAGTGCTTGAAGAATGTCGCCGTTGAGTTCGGCCCGAATTCCCTTGAGCATTGATCTTCCATCCTTTTCTCATAGCCGGCGCGCCGGCCTCTTCAATTCGTGTGGCCGGCGGTATCTGTCTTAAATTGCGGGCACGGGCCGCTCGACCCGCGCACGATCAGCGACCCATCGACCATTTCGTCTTCCACGCCCGGCGGTTCCGCCAGCAGAAGGCCGACCGCGCGCCGCGCCAGAATGTCGGCCGGCTGACGTATGGTCGTCAGCCTGGGAACGACGAGATTGGCGAGCGAAATATCATCGAAACCGGTGACCGACAGTTTTCGCGGCACGTCGATCTTGAGATCGCGGGCAGCGCGCAGCGCGCCGATCGCCTGCTGATCGCTGGCAGCCGCAATCGCCGTCGGCCGATCCTGCGGCGGGTGCGAAAGCAGGTCTCGGGCAATTCTTTCGCCGGACTCGTAGTCGAACCTGCCATAGGCAATTTCCAGTTCAACGCGTTCGCCGGTCTTGCCGAACTCCTCCATGCGGCCGACAAAACCCTCCTTTCGCATGCGTCCCGCCTCGGTATCGGCAGGCCCGGCAATATAGGCGATGCGGCGATGCCCCAGCCCATAGAGGTGATCCGCAATCAGCGCGGCCGCCTGGGCATGGTTGGTCGACACCAGGGGAAAGGTGCCGAAGCGCCGGTCCAGCGATATGATCGGGACCGATGCCGGCAGATGGAGGCCTGAAGCGTCGCTCGAAGCCACCACGATGATGCCGCGCACCGACCGGTGGAGAAAGGCTGAAACATGGCTCTGCTCCGCCTCGCGATCGTCATGTGAGCTTGCCAGCATGAGGCTATGCGCACGTTCGAGCGCCGCACGCTCGACGCTTGCCGCAAGCTGCGCAAAGAATGGATTGGTGATGTCGGGCACGATGAGGCCGATGACGTCGGTTCTGCTGGTGCGCAAGGCTCTGGCGGTGACGTTCGGCCGGTAACCGAGCGAAGAAATGGCGTCGTTGACCTTTTCGCGCAGCATGGGTTTGACGGCGGCTTCGCCCGACAGCACACGCGAAACGGTGCCCACAGAGACGCCGGCATATTCGGCGACATCCTTGATTGTCGGCATCTTCGACATTTTCGACATCCCGCAGCTATTTTACGGCGCCCGCGGTCATTCCGGCGATGATGTGCTTTTCCAGCACGACGCCGACGACAACAAGCGGGAGGATACCGGCGGTGGAAAGGGCCGCCATCGACCACCAGTTGATGCCCTGGCTGCCTGTCTGGCTGGCAATCATCACAGGCAGCGTGTTGGTATTGGTTGAGGTCAGCAGCGCGGCGAAGAAATATTCGTTCCAGCACAGGATCAGCGCCAGCAGAAACGCGGCCACCATGCCCGGCAGAACGAGCGGCACGATGATGCGGCCAAACGCGCCCCAGATCGACAGGCCGTCGACGAGTGCGGCCTCCTCGAGTTCGACCGGGATGGTGGCGAACTGGTCGCGCATGATCCAGACGACGATCGGCAGGACCATCAGCGTATAGACGGCGATCATGCCCGCATAAGTGTCGAGCAGCGCCAACTCCTTGTAGAGAACCAGGAACGGCAGGGCGAGGACGACGGGCGGCATGATCAACTGCGACAGGAAGAAAAAGGAGATGTCGGAATTGCGCATATGGCCGAACTTGTAGGAAAAGCGGCTGAGGCCATAGGCCGCCAGCGACCCGAGCACGACCGCAAGGGCAGATGCCGTGACGGAGATGATGACGCTGTTCCAGAGCCGGCGCATGAACTCATCACGCACCGTCGATACCTGGGAAATCGTATCGGGAGAGAGCCCGAGCGAGCGCCAGCCGAGCCAGCTGGGCGTAAAGTTAAACCAGGGGATCAGGTTGCCGCGCATGACATCCGCGGCTGTTTTGAACGAGGTCGAAACTGTCCAGAACAGCGGGAAGATGCAGACACATGCCCAGGTGACGAGCAGGCCGTAGACGGCCAGACGCATGCCCCACCAGCGAATGCGCTGAGCCCGCCCGTATTTTTCGAAATCGATGCGAACCATCAGAGCCTTCCTGTCATCCGCTTCACGATACGGTCCGAGATCTTCATCAGCATTGTCATCCCGAAGACGATGATCACCAGATAGACGAGCGCGAGCAAGGTACCGTATCCGACATTCGAACGGTCGCGATATTCACGATAGATGAAACTGGTGACGGAGTCTGTCGCCCCCCCGGGACCTCCCGATGTCACCGTGATGATGATGTCGGCGAGCTTGAGCTTGAAGATTACCCGGATCATCACCGCCGTCACCGAAACCGGCAGCATGAGCGGGAAAGTGACCTTCCAGAAGCGCTGCCATCTGGTGGCGCCATCGACTTCAGCCGCCTCCAGCACCTCCCTGGACAGGCCCTGCAATCCGGCGACCAGCATGATCATCATGAAGGGAATGAAGGTCCAGGCATCCATGATCATGATCGAAAGTTTCGCCGTCAGCGGATCGCCGAAGAAGGAGGGATTTTCCCAGCCGAGCCAGCGGGCGAAGCGCGCGACCGGGCCGAAACGGGTCTCCAGCATCGACTTGCCGACCATCCAGCTCACTGCGACCGGCGACAGCATCAAGGGGACGAGGAAGGTTACCCGCCAGAATTTTCGGGCAATGATCTCCTGGTTGAGCAGCAGCGCCAGGCCGAAGGCGATCGCATATTCGATTGCGATGGCCAGGCAATAAAGGACCATGTTCAGCAGCGCATTGGCGTAGAACGGATCGGCGATCATCCGGCGCACATTGTCGAGCCCGTTGAAGCGCCGCCCGGTCGACGAGGCGAGGTTCCAATCGGAAAAGCCGATCCACAGCGCAAAGAGCAGCGGGAACACCACCATCGACACGACGAAAAGCGCGGCGGGCAGAATAAAAAGCGCCTTCTTGCCTGCCTCGCCGTGGATAACGACGCGCGTGACGCAAAGAACGGCGGCCCAGAGAAAATAGGCATAAAGCACCGGCCGCCAGTTCGCGAAGCCCCAACCGGTCCAGCCTAGCTCATGGGCACCCTGCAGTGCGAAGGACGTTATGAACCATATGGCGCTCAGCCACAGGGCCGCGCGGCCCCAGAAACGACGGCTCGCGGAAATGGAGCCGGCTTCGACCGTGTGAAGCAGGTCGCCTTCAACTGTCGACATGATTTTCCTCGTCCGGACAGAATGAGCGCCGGCGAACCGCTTCCGGTCCGCCGGCCTATTGGTGTCGAACGGTCAGAGCCCGAGGCTCGACCGATAGAGTTTCAGTTGGCTGTCGCGGCCGATCTGGTCGGTGATCTTTTCCCAGGCGGCCGCAATCGCATCCGCGGTCTCCTGCGCCGACTTGTATTGCCCGGCAAAACCCTTTGCCAATTCGTCTTCGGCGACGGAGTAATATTGGAAGATACCGGGAATGCGCGGTTCGATAGCGGCGTTCGGGTGGTTGTAGCTGTCCGCATTCGAACCCAGATAGTCCTCGATATAGGCGCGGTCGTAACCTGCCTTTTCCCATTCGTCGTAGTTGAAGTTGGACTGGCGGTAGGGCTGGAACCCGGAGGGATAGGCCGAGGTCCACAGCGACAGATCCTTGCCGCCGAGATGGGCGGCGGCGGACCAGGCGGCCTTGCGCTTCTTCTCGTCGCCGGAGACCTGCTTGGTGACATAGATGCCCCAGCCGAGATAGGCCATGTTGGGCGCTTCGTTATACTTGTCTTCCCATTGCCCGGTCTTGCGGTTGTAGACCCGGTTCGAGCCGCGGTTGATACCGAAGCCCACCACATCGCCAACGACCGAGGTGTCCGAGGTGCGCGCGCCGGAGCCGACGTCGCCCCACCACATCAGCATTGCGCCGGTGCCTGCCAGGAACTGCGAGAAGGCCGTGGTGCCGGGATCGGCATTGATCTGATCGGCCGGATAGGCCTTGGCCGCGATCAGATCGAGGACGTCCTGGATTGCCTGAACCCATGCAGGGTTGTTGACCAGCGGCTTCATGTTTTCAGGATCGAACAGCCAGGCCGGGTCGCCAGGATATTTGGCATAGGCCGTCGCGCGGTTCTCGATGAAATAGAAGCCGAAACCACCCCAGCCCTTGAGCGGGTCGAGATAGCCGTAGGCCGGCTGACTGGTCAGCGGATCGGTCTTGCCGATCAGCGCCTTGGAGGCGGCGTTGACCTCCTGCCAGGTCTTCGGCGGCTCTGCCATGCCGCTGATCGAGCCTTCGCCGAAATAATCCTTGCGATAGGCGAAGGTGTGGCAGTCGCCGTCGATCGTCACGCGATAGGTCTTGCCGTCCCAGGTGCCGACCGGTGGCTTCAGGTAGCTCACCAGGTCGTCGGCCTCGATCTGCTTTGCAACCCAGTCAGGCATCTCGTCGAGAAGCCCTCGCCCGGCCGTATCGCCTTCGAAGGGTGCGCCCATTTCCAGAATGTCGAAATCGACCGTGCCGGTCGCGATCGACTGCTGAAGGCGGGCGTTGTAGTCCGCCTGTGCAAGGTCGATCCAGTTGATCTTGGCGCCGGTATAGGCTTCCCACGGCTTCAGGAAGCCGCGGAACAGGAAGTTGTGCAGGTTCTGATTGTTGAGCCCCATGAAGGTCAGCTCGACACCGGCGAATTCGCCCTGCTTGACGTTGGCCTTGGTTGGGCCGAGGCAGAGCTCGCCGACCTTCTGCCAGTCTGCATCCGTTGGGGAGCCCTTGCCGACGCCCGGAATCTGCAGGATCTGGGCGCGCAGATCATCGGCAGCGAACGCCATGCCGGGAAGTCCGCCCATCGCGCCCGATAGACCAAGCAGTGCCGCGACGCTTGCCGTTCCGCGCAGGACATCGCGGCGGCTTGCCTGACTGCGCATCAATGCATCGTATATTTCAACTTTCATGCTTTCCTCCTCCACGTTTGTGCGCTGCCGCCAGCCGGTCTTTCCGGATTGGCTCCGGTCCGATTTTGGGACTGGTCTCGCGCAGAACTATTTGGTAACAAGAAAATGAAACGTTTCATATTCTTGTTGAAAACCGCTCCTCTCGGCCTCGGCAGCGAGCATTAGACGGCAAGCGGGAAATGTCAATAAGAAATGAAACGTTTCATGGAGGAGGTCTGACGGTATTTCAGGCAGAGGCCGAGGGCAGTTTTCGCCGAGCCTGTTGCCTTGGAATATTGTCGAGAAAGCATTGCTCTTGGGACTGTCCAGGGGTGGCAGGAAGGCGAGTGGGAGGCACATGGCTGAAGTCAATGTTTCAGGGGCGCGGAAGGCATATGGCGCCGTAAATATCCTGCACGGCGTCGATATCGACATTCGCGACGGCGAATTTGTGGTGCTGGTCGGCCCATCCGGTTGCGGCAAATCGACGTTGTTGCGCATGGTTGCGGGGCTCGAAAGCATCACCGGCGGCACCATCTCGATCGGCGGAAAGATCGTCAACAACCTGCCGCCGAAGGATCGCGACATCGCGATGGTCTTTCAAAGTTATGCGCTTTATCCACACAAGACCGTTGCCGAAAACATGGTCTTTGCGCTCCGTCTGCAGAAGCAGCCGGCCGATATCATCAAGCAGCGGCTGCAGGCGGCGGCCGAAACGCTTGACCTCGTACCCTATCTCGACCGCTATCCGCGCCAGCTTTCGGGTGGGCAGCGCCAGCGCGTGGCAATGGGACGAGCGATCGTCAGATCGCCGCAAGTCTTCCTGTTCGACGAACCCTTGTCGAACCTCGACGCCAAACTGCGCGTGCAGATGCGCAAGGAGATCAAGGAGCTGCACCAGCGGCTGAGAACCACGACGATCTATGTCACCCATGACCAGGTCGAAGCGATGACCATGGCTGACAAGATCGTCGTGATGCAGGGTGGCAAGGTCGAACAGATCGGCACCCCCCTCGAACTCTACGATCGTCCCCGCAATACATTCGTGGCAGCCTTTATCGGCTCGCCATCGATGAATCTGCTGAAAGGCCGCTACAAGGCCGACGGTGCGATCTTCGTGACGGAGACCGGCGACGAGATTGCGCTCGGTTTCACCCCGCAGGCGACCGACGGACAGTCCGTGCTGCTCGGCGTGCGGCCCGAACACCTGTCGCTCAGCCAAAGCGGCCTCGACACGACCGTCAACGTCACCGAACCCACCGGCCATGAGACGATGGTCTTCCTGCGCTACGGGTCCGGCGAGCTTGTCGCGGTGCTTTCCGACCGTCACGATTTTGTGCCGGGACAGGTCGCGACGATTACTGCCCGACCAGGAAAGCTTCATCTATTCGATGGGGAATCGGGTAAGACGTTGCGGCCGGATTGACCGCCCAAAAAAACACTGAGACCCCAATCGCCGCCGGGTGGAAATTCAGGGCGAGGTCAGGTCAATTTTCAGCTCTAAAACCAATTGTGCTGGGAGATCGTTGGTTATTGTGGAGCGGTCAGTTTTGGCAAAGGCCATTTCACCGTCCTGCCAGGCATCATACTCCATATCGATCCGTATGCCGCTCCGCTCAACTACAGCCCAGGAGAAACCAAGGCCGCCACCCTTTCGAACGGACCAGCCGCCAGCCCCCAGCGTTTCGATGACCGCTCGCCAAGTTTCCTGCGATATGCCGGACAGATAAATCGTCTCAGACATGCACTTTTCATCCCACAAGGAGATCGGTTCAAAGTGGAATAGCGGGTGACCGGCCTTGTATTCTTCCGCTCCCCCTCATGACAGGCCAATACAGCCCTAACCGCTACGCGCTCGATTTGGAGTAGAGGCCAAGATTGCCGCCGACGGCGAATCCGCAGCGCTGATAAAATTTCGACAAGGCACCGTCTCGCTGCGAGACCAACCAGACACTGTTGCATCCTTCGGCCTTTGCTGTTTCAAAAACTGCCGACAGGAGGGCGGTCCCTATTCCCCTACCCTGCGCTTCAGGCAGTACCGAGAGCTCATCAAGATAAATGACCGGACCCGCATGGCGCCGCTGTCGTATACCCAATGCAATCCCCAGCACCTTGCCTGCGTCGATGGCCGCAAGGGCGATGGATCTGGGCGTTTCAAGCACGGTTTTGACATTTTCAACCGCCGCTTCAAGCGACCAATTCTCGTTCCATGGCGGTCCCGAATAGGCACCGACCAGTACAGCGGCGGCGCCATTGAGATGTTCTAGCGCAAGACGTTCAATCCGAAACGACATAAATCCACCTGACGTTGAGTGAAACGACATTTGCCCAGTTCGACCGGTAACGCAACAGGCTCCGAGACGCACGGTGCAAGCGGAACGGCAAAGCTGTGAGCTTGACACAATCAGCGACGGCGCTTTACGGTTGTCGGCATTCACCAGGGGGGTCCCGCAAGGGGCTGAGATACTGCTGGACAATACGGCTTTGCCTGTTGTGGCGCAGTGACCCGTTGAACCTGATCCAGTTCATACTGGCGTAGGGACGGTGCAAGCGCTCGAAGGCGTCGGATTCACGCGTGGAATCCATGCCGGCGTCTTTTCATCATTCCGGCTGATTGACTGGGTCTCCAACTGCAATTGGAGCCTCAAACCATGACCATTGCCGCAAAGAATCTCACCCCGACCGTCACCACCGGCCCGCTGCCGGCATCGCAGAAGATCTATATCCCGGGAGATATCCACAGCGATATCCGCGTGCCGATGCGCGAAATCAGCGTCCACCCGACCGCGGGCGAACCGCCTGTCGTTGTCTATGACTCCTCCGGTCCGTACACGATCGAAGGCGCCGACATCCATATCGAGCAGGGCCTGCCCCCCCTGCGCCGCGACTGGGTGCTGGCCCGAGGCGATGTCGAACCCTATGACGGCCGCCATGTCCGCCCCGAAGACAACGGCTTCGTCAGTGCCGACCGGTTGACGCCGGAATTCCCAGGGCGGCGCCGGCCGCTGCGGGCCAGGGACGGCGGGGCCGTCACCCAGTTCGCCTATGCGCGGGCCGGCATCATCACACCGGAGATGGAGTTCATCGCCATTCGCGAGAACCTCGGCCGCAGGGCCAGCACCGACGCGCTGGTGCGCGACGGCGAAAGCTTCGGCGCCGATATTCCGGATCATGTGACGCCGGAATTCGTCCGCCGCGAAGTCGCCGCCGGCCGGGCGATCATCCCGGCCAATATCAACCACCCCGAAAGCGAACCGATGATCATCGGCCGGAATTTTCTGGTGAAGATCAACGCCAATATCGGCAACTCCGCGGTCACCTCCTCGATGGCCGAAGAAGTCGAGAAGATGGTCTGGGCGGCCCGCTGGGGCGCCGATACCGTCATGGATCTGTCGACCGGCCGCAACATCCACAATATCCGCGAATGGATCATCCGCAATTCGCCGCTGCCGATCGGCACGGTGCCGCTCTATCAGGCACTGGAAAAGGTCGGCGGCATTGCCGAGGACCTTACCTGGGAGGTCTATCGCGATACGCTGATCGAGCAGGCCGAACAGGGCGTCGACTATTTCACCATCCATGCCGGCGTGCGGCTGCACTACATCCCGCTCACCGTCAATCGCGTGACCGGCATCGTCTCACGCGGCGGTTCGATCATGGCCAAGTGGTGCCTGCATCATCACCGCGAAAGCTTCCTCTATGAGCATTTCGAGGAGATCTGCGACATCTGCCGGGCCTATGACGTCTCCTTCTCGCTCGGCGACGGTCTTCGCCCCGGCTCGATCGCCGATGCCAACGATGCGGCGCAATTTGCCGAACTCGAAACGCTCGGCGAGCTGACGAAGATCGCCTGGGCCAAAGACTGCCAGGTAATGATCGAGGGGCCCGGTCATGTGCCGATGCACAAGATCAAGGAAAATATGGACAAGCAGCTTGCCGTTTGCGGCGAGGCGCCCTTCTACACGCTGGGGCCTCTCACCACCGATATCGCGCCCGGCTATGATCATATTACCTCCGGCATCGGTGCCGCGATGATCGGCTGGTTCGGCACGGCCATGCTCTGCTACGTCACGCCGAAAGAGCATCTTGGACTGCCTGATCGAAACGATGTGAAGACCGGGGTCATCACCTACAAGATCGCCGCCCATGCGGCCGACCTTGCCAAGGGGCACCCGGCCGCCCGCCTGCGCGACGACGCGCTGTCGCGGGCGCGCTTCGAATTTCGTTGGGAAGACCAGTTCAACCTGTCGCTCGATCCCGAAACCGCCCGCAGCTTCCATGACGAGACCCTGCCGAAGGAAGCGCACAAGGTGGCGCATTTCTGTTCGATGTGCGGCCCGAAATTCTGCTCTATGCGCATATCGCATGACATCCGCGCCGAAGCGCAAAAAGAGGGGCTGGACGCAATGGCGGCAAAATACCGCGAGGGCGGCGATCTCTATATGCCGATCGATACCCACACGCAGGGCGCGGACTGAAATGCGTGTTCTTGTTAGAGGGGCCGGCGTCGCCGGCCTCACCGTCGCCCGCGAACTGCATGCCCGCGGTGCTGATGTCACGGTCTTCGACCCGCAGCCGAACTTCGCTCATGCGGCTTCCTGGCTCGCCGGCGGCATGCTGGCGCCCTGGTGCGAGCGGGAAAGTGCCGATGAGGCCGTGCTCACGCGAAGCCTCGATGCCGCCGATCGATGGGAAGCGATCCTGCCCGGCAACGTCGTCCGCAATGGCACGCTCGTCGTCGCCTCGACGCGCGACCATGGCGAACTGAAGCGGTTTGCCAGCCGCACGACCGGTTATCAATGGGTTGAAGAGCAGGATATTGCGAGACTCGAACCCATGCTCGCCGGCCGTTTCAGGCACGGCCTGTTCTTCCCACGCGAAGCGCATCTGGACCCTCGTCAGGCGCTGCGCAGCTTGAAAGAGCAACTGTCGGCAATCGGCGTCGTCTTTACCGACACGGCTGTGAGCGACGGCGATTTCTCCGATATCGTCGACTGTACCGGTGCAGCCCGCATCGGGCAGGATCGCGATCTGCGCGGCGTGCGGGGCGAAATGCTCAATCTCCATACCGAAGAGGTGACCCTCGCCCGGCCCGTCCGTCTGCTGCATCCGCGCTTTCCCGTCTATATCGTTCCCCGCGGCAACGGGTTTTTCATGGTGGGCGCGACGATGATCGAGACCGATTTCGGTGGCCCGATCACGGCACGCTCGCTGATGGAACTGCTGAACACGGCCTATGCACTGCACCCGGCCTTTGCCGACGCCGCCGTCGTCGAAACCGGCGCCGGCATCCGCCCTGCCCTGCCCGATAATCTTCCGCGCGTCTCGCGCGAGGGAAAGATCGTGGTTTTCAACGGCCTTTATCGCCACGGTTTTCTGCTGGCGCCGACAATGGCGGCCGAGGCCGCCGATTTCGTTTTTTCCAAAGCACCGAAGCAAAGGAACGCCCGATGCAGCTGATCATCAACGGCGAAGCCCAGACAATCGCCGCCACCACGCTTTTACAGCTTCTGACCGCACTCGATTACGAAGGCGACTGGCTGGCTACGGAAGCCAAATCGCGTCACGCCTGCTTCTCGGCACTGCACGTTACCCCTCGCCGGCGATCCTGACCGAAGCCATCACGCGCTCTAAAGCGGAAATCGTTACCGTGTCGCTGCGCCGCGAAATGGCGGGCGGGCGCAATGGCGGGGCTTTCTTCGAGATGATCCGTGCGCTCGGCGTTCACGTTCTTCCCAACACCGCCGGCTGCCATGGCGTGTCCGAGGCGGTGCTGACGGCGAAGATGGCTCGGGAAGTGTTTCGCACCGATTGGATCAAGCTGGAGGTGATCGGCAATCACGACACGCTGCAGCCGGATGTCTTTTCGCTCGTGGAGGCGGCACGCATCCTGACCGCCGAAGGCTTTCAGGTCTTTCCCTATACGACGGACGATCTGGTCGTTGCCGAGCGTCTGATCGACGCCGGATGCCAGGTGCTGATGCCCTGGTGCGCGCCGATCGGCTCGGCAGCGGGACCACAAAATCTCGCAGCTCTTCGATCGATGCGGGCGCATTTTCCCGACGTGCCGCTGATCGTGGATGCCGGTATCGGCCGGCCTTCGCATGCGGCCATCGTCATGGAGCTGGGCTTCGATGCCGTGTTGCTGAACACCGCTATTGCCGGCGCCGGCGACCCCGCCGCGATGGCGCAAGCCTTTGCCAAGGCAATCGACGCCGGCAGGCAGGCGTTCGGCGCCGGCATGCTGGAGCCGCGCGACATGGCGGTGCCGTCGACACCCGTGATCGGAAAGGCGGTATTTGCATGAAAGTCCACCGTTTCCGATTGCCGGGGGACATCGGCAACCAGAGCGTCAAGCCCTCGGGTTGCCGCGTCATTGAGCGCAATTGGCTTCTAGCGACGTGCTCAAGCTGTCCATGAGGCGCGGATTTGTTGTGGTTAGCCAGCGCTCTGTCGAAAAAAAGGTCTTTGTTCTCACCTGCGAAGCTGAAGTCGCCTTCAGACCAAGGACAAAATTAAAATTATTTCCGCTGCCGGCTTCGCGCGTGAAGCTGAGATAGGAGCCGAAGCGCTCGTATTCGATATTTCGAAGGTTTTGGATCGATGCAAGCGTATCCTCGAAATCGCGCCAGCACGCCTGCGTCACGATGATTTCGAATATGCGCAGGACGGCAGGGGCAAGACGCCCCTCAGCATCTGTCGTCGGCCCAATGAGCTTGGCGCGAATCTCGACAACATCGCCCATTTCATTTCCGCGCACCTTGACGAAAGTCGAGCTGATGGGGCGCACTTCGTCCCGTTCGTAGATGCGCTGAAAATAACATTCATAACTGCGATTGCGCATGGATGCGGCTTTCCATTCGCTCATCTCGATGCCGGCCTGTCGAAGAGCCCCGCAGATATTCTGTCCCGAGACGCGCCACATCCGCAGAAATTGACCTGCCAATTCCGGATTCGGGACCTCCATCAGCTTCAGCGATATAGACATCGTCGGGAGAGGCGAAGGAGCCGCCGGGTCGGGGCGGACGGCTATGGGTGATGAGCGCGGTGCCTTATTGAGGGCTCGATCTTCAAAACGATCAATCGGAGCTTCGGGCTGGCGGATTTCAATGTAAAAAACAACGATGCCCGCAACGAGCAAAACGAATAGCAAAAGCACTGGCCTAAGCAGCCGGCGGCGGTTGCGCCGCAATTGGAAATTCGAATGCGGAAGCGGGATGTCGCGAGGCGGATCGACTGCTGATAACCCTTTATCCACGGCGCGACCTCACAAGCAAAATCGGAGCGGATGCGAGTGCAAACCCAATCAACCTCGATCCTGTTTGCGGCCAACCGGTGTCGGTGGGCGCGTGAACCAAAGCCCCTGCTGGCGACTCCTTCCAAAGGTGAGCAACGGATTGGAAAACGGTCCAGTCTGTCCGACTCACCTTCGACACCGCGAGTGTGAGGTCGCCTGTCTGGAGCGTCAAGCAGCAAGCCGAACTGGCCCTACGGTTCGCGTATTGCGTTATCCAGTCCTCGTAGCAACGGATACAGGAAATAGGAGATTACCGTGCGTTTGCCCACCTTGATTTCCGTGGACACGGTCATTCCGGGAAGCAGCCGCACCGGCACATCTGCGGCATTCAGCCTTGTATCGGCAAGCAGGACCCGGGCCTTGAAGAAGGGGGCTGCAGGCTGACTGGGGGTGGCGGTCTGCTCCTGCTGGCCGGTCAAAAAGGTGTCCTGGCTGATGGTTCTCACCTCTCCCGCGGCGGTGCCGTATTTCTGGAAGGGGTAGGCGTCGAGCTTGATACGCGCTTCCTTGCCGACGGCGACCCGGCCGATATCGCGGGTGTTGATCGAGACTTCGGCTTCGAGCGGCACGTTGATGGGCACGAGTGTGACCACCGGCTCCGCTTCCCGCACCACAGAACCGACCGAGCGTTGCGCCAGATCGAGCACCACGGCATCGGCGGGTGCGGTCAGCGCTACCATGTTGCGGCGCAACTGCATCTTTTTCAGTTCCTCGTCGGCCATGTCACGCTGGCCGCGCAATTCCACCAGCTGCTCCATTGCGGCCCGGCGGAAATCCTCGATGAAGGCCTGGCGGTCGGCGCGGAGCTTGGCATAAGAGTGGGCGGCCTCGTCGGCGCGGCCGCGGACGGCGGTCAGATCGGACTCGACGTCGAGGCGGGCATCACGGGAGCCGAGCAACGTGATCAGCGAACCGCTTTGGTTGTCGTAGAGCCGCTCCCGCGCTGCTTCGATCTGCGAGAGCCCCTCACGCCGGTCGTTGAGCACCGCCTCCTGGTTCTTGCTCGCCACAAGAGCGGCCGATTGGCCGGCGATCTGCTGATCGAAATTCTGCAACTGCGCCACGTAGAAGGCTCGCCGCTGGCCGAAAAGCTGGGCCTGCAGCATCTGATCGGGCGTATCTCCGGCCATCTTCGTATAGTCATCGCCGGCAAGCTCTGCCTCAATCCGCCTCACCTGGGCGTCGAGTGCAGAGAATTTCGCTTGCTGCTGGCCGACATCGGCCTGGCTGAAGGTCGCGTCAAGGGTCGCGAGCGTCTGACCGGCATGCACGACCTCGCCGGCCTTCACCTCGATCGTGCGGATGATCGATGTTTCGAGGGGCTGGACGACGATGGTCGGCTGGGTGGTGACGAGCTTGCCAGGCGCAATCACCACCTCGTCGATCGAGGAGACCGAGGCCCAGGTGATCGCTGCGGCAAGCAGCGCCGTCACGCAGTAGAGCGTCATGCGCGCCACCCGCGGCGGCGCGCGTTCCTCGAGCTCGACCGCATCGGACTGGAATTCGGCAATGGCCGGCGGCAGCGGCGGGCGGGCGGTCAGTGCCCGTCCCTTGTCTGGGGGGCCGTTGTCTGCGGGAGATTTGTCCGAGGCGCCCTTATTTGAAGGGACCGGCAGGTTATCGCTGGGTTTTCTAGCGTGCGCGTTCATGCGACCTGCCTCATTTGCTGGGCCCACAGGTGGCGATAGGTCATGCAGCGCGATACAAGTTGATCGTGCCGGCCGATATCGGCGACCTTGCCGCGATCGACGACGAGAATGGCATCGGCATCCACGAGGGTCGAAAGCCGGTGCGAGACGATGACGACGGTGCGACCGGCGGCGATGCGGCTCAAATTGTCGCGGATGATCGCCTCGCTGTCAGGGTCGAGCGCGCTCGTCGCCTCATCGAAGATCAGCAACTTCGGATCGGTGATCAGCGCACGAGCAATGGCAAGCCGCTGCTTCTGGCCGCCTGACAGGTTGGAGCCATTTTCCTCCAGCATCGTGTCGAAGCCGCGCGGCAGGCGCTCAATGAACTCTTCGGCGCCGGCGACGCGAGCGACCTCCATGATCTCTTCGATGCTGGCATCGGGCTTGCCGGCAGCGATATTGTCGCGAACGGAACCGCGGAACAGGAAATTATCCTGCAGCACGACGCCGATGCTGGTTCTCAGATGCACGAGGTCGATCTCGCGGCTGTCATAACCGTCCATGCGCACCAGCCCCTCCTGGCTCTGGTAGAGTCCCTGGATGAGCCGGGTTATCGTCGTCTTGCCGGAGCCGCTCTTGCCGACCACGCCGAAGACGCAGCCCGCCGGAATGGCGAAGGAGACATTGTCGAGCGCCGGTGCAGCATCGGGCGCATAGCGGAAGCTGACCCTGTCGAATTCAATGCGGCCCTGCAAATGCGGCCGAACACCACGCCCGCGACCCGCCTGTTCCGGCCGCTGGTTCATGATCTCGCCGAGCATGCGGACCGAAAGCGCCACTTCCTGATACTCGTGTACCATGGTGACGATCTGCACCAGCGGTCCCGAGACCCGGCCAGCGAGCATATTGAAGGCGACCAGCGCGCCGATCGTCATCGCGCCGCTGAAGACATCGAGCGCGCCGAGGCCGATAATCGCCACGCTCATCAGCTTCTCCAGCAGTCCGGTCATCGCCTGGGCGATGGTCGAGATCTTCTCGACCCGGAAACGCACGGAGATCGACTGCGCCGAATAATCGTCCCATACCTTGCGCTGGCGCGGCTCCAGCGCCAGCGATTTGACGGTGCGCATGCCATGCACGGTTTCCACCAGCAAGGCCTGCCGGTCGCCTTCGGCTTGGTAAAGCGCCTGCAGCCGGCGCTGAAACGGCCCGACGAGCATCATTACCACCAGCCCGACGAGCGCTGCAAAGCCCAGCACCACCAGGGTCAGCTTGACGCTGTAGAGAAGCAGGATCGGCACGAAGACCAGCAGCGACACGCCGTCCAGAAGTGTCAGGAACAGCCGGCCGGTCAGGAATTCGCGGATGCGCCCCGTCTGCTGCATATGCTTGACGAGAACGCCGGCCGAAGCCTGCTCGAAGAGCGCGATCGGCAGGTTCAGCAGATGGCCGAAGGTGCGCGTCGCGACACGAATGTCGATCCGGTTGGTGGCATAGAGCAGCAGGTAGCGACGCAGGAAGGTGAAGGTCGCGTCAAAGATGAGCGCGATTGCAATGCCCGCCGTCAGAACCGTGAGCGTCGCATAGCTCTGATGCACGAGCACCTTGTCGATGACGAGCTGAAAAAAGATCGGCGTCGTCAGCCCAAGGCCGTAAAGCACGAAGGCGGCGAGTGCGACATCGCGGAAGAAGCTGCGCTGCTTGATGATTTCGGGGATAAACCAGCGGAAGCCGAAGGGCCGGTCCTCATCGGACATGCGATAATTGCGCTTCAGCAGGACCACCGATCCGAGCCAGGCCTTGGCGAACTGCTCTTGGCTGAGCATCATCACTTCGGCGCGTGAGGCGAGCGGGTCGAGAACGCGGATTCTCTCATCCTCACCGCTGCCGACAGCGCCGGCGATGACCACCCAATTGCCATTCGAAAGTTCCGCGAGCACCGGAAAGGCCTCGCCGAGCTGGAACAGCGATCGCCAGTCGAGTGTCAGATGCCGGGCTCTGAGGCCCGCATCCTTGGCCATGCGCAGCAGCTGCCGCACGGCAACGGGATCGTTGCCGACGGCATAATCATGCTGCAATCGCTCCGGCGCAAGATCGACGCCGTGATGACGCGCGACGAGCGCCAGACAGTGCAAATTGGTATGCAGAAATCCACTCATGGCCCACCCGAAACAATACGAGACCGCGGCTTAGTCTCAAAGAGTTGGAGCCTCTTTTGTGCGTCCGGATGGACGCACAGCGCTCCAGACCTGTTTTATCAGTTGAAGTTCGGCGAGGCGTTCGAAGCGCCGCCCTGGGTCGACTGGATATCGGCTGCGGCTGCGCCCGACATATCGCCGACCCGACGGACCGCACCCGCCTCGACCAACCCGCCAAGCGCTTTCTGCATGAGATCGACCGCATTGGCGAAGGCATCGACAGGCATGATGATGCGCTGGCGGAAGACCGGCGTCGGGTTGTTGTTGGCGTCACGTTCGGTTGCCGAAAGCGACATCAGGTCGATGCGAACGATCGTTCCCGTAATGGTAATTTCGCCAATGCCGTCTGCGTAAAGTTCGTTGCTCATTGTTCTCTCCTCCGTTGATAATCAAAGGGTCTTCATATCAGGGCGTCTTACGTGTGTTCGGGCGCACTATTGGAATGTGCAGGGATATGTCCGTGCTGCCATGCCGGAAACGGATCGCGAAGCCCGACGGCGGTCTGCGGATCGAAACCCGTCTCCTCGCCGGTCAGGCAATCACCCAGCGCAGCGCGGATCGCGTCCTCGTCGAAGCCGGAACCGATGAAGACGAGCTCCTGGCGGCGGTCGCCCCAGACATCGTCCCAATGCCGGTCGATGAGCTGGCGGAACTGCGGAAAGCGCGGCCATTGCACCCGCGGCACCGAGGCCCACCAGTACCCCCTGGTCTCGATGCGGCACTGGGTGCCTGCAATCGACAGAAGGCCGATCTCATCCGGCCTCGTCGCCAGCCAGAAATGGCCCTTTGCACGGATGAGGCCCGCCCATTTCCGGTCGAGAAAATCCTTGAGCCTCAGCGGATCGAAGGGCCGGCGGCTGCGATAGACGAAGCTTCTTATGCCGTATTCCTCGGTCTCCGGCACATGATCGCCCCAGCCGAAGAGTTCCTTGTGCCAGAGCGGATGGCGGGCGGCCTTCGCCTCGCTGAAGAGACCGGTATCCAGGATGGCGCCAAGCGGCACCTGGCCGAAGACCGCCTCGACGACCTGAGCATCCGGATTGAGCGCCGCGACGACCCGGCGAACCTCGGCAAGGTCGGCGCACGGCACGTCGCCTGCCTTGTTGATGATGACGACATCGGAAAATTCGATCTGCTCGACGAGCAGTTCCACGAGCTTGCGCTCATCATGCCCGTCACGCCTTTCACCGCGATCGGCAAGGAACTCGGCGCTCTGGTAGTCGGTGAGAAGATTGACCGCATCGACGACGCAGACCATCGTGTCGAGACGCGCCACGTCGCAGAGGGCCGCGCCGCTCTCGTCGCGGAAGGAGAAGGTGGCTGCGACCGGCAGCGGCTCGGCAATGCCGGTGCCCTCGATCAGCAGATAGTCGAAACGGCCGGCGGCTGCGAGCCGGCGCACTTCGCTGAGGAGATCGTCGCGCAGCGTGCAGCAGATGCACCCGTTGGTGAGCTCTACCAATGTCTCGTCGGTACGCGAGAGGCCGGCTTCCCCCTCGCGCAAGAGTTCCGCATCGATATTGACCTCGCTCATATCATTGACGATGACAGCAACCCGGCGGCCCTCCCGATTACTGAGGACATGATTGAGGACCGTCGTCTTGCCGGCGCCGAGAAACCCGGCAAGAACGGTTACGGGCAATCTGTTGTCTGCACCCATCATCGAAACTCTCACTCTTTACAGCATGCCTGGCTTACATCCTCGCGGGCTTTACGCCGCGAGCTGTGGTTTGAACGCCACGTCCACATAGTAGTTGGTGCTGTTGTAGCTGGCCGTCGGGAACAACCCGCCCGCCCCGTAGGCATAGACGCCGTTGCTGCCGCCGAACGCCTTGAGATCGCCGTTCGTCACGTCGCTGGCGAAGTAATTGCCGGTCGCCGAATAATTGCCGTTGCTCGAATAAGAAACGACGTAGGTCGTATCCGCCTGGATGGCGATCTGCTGGGTAAGCTGCGCAGTCTGCCAGCCGCTCGCCGTCTCGTTGTTGAAGGTGACACTGCCGATGAGCGTGCCAGAGACGGTCCAGAGATAGCCGTTATGCGGGCCGGTATTGTCGGCGCCCTTGTAGAAGCGGATGCCGGTGATCCAGCCTGACGTATCGGCTTGGAATTTCATGCCGAGATTGACTTGCTGGTTGTCGTTGACGGAGACGGTTGAAGGCGTCGCATTGGCAGCAAAGAGGTTCTGTTCCGGCCCCGTCTGGCCGCCATTGATGGTGAGCGCAACCTGCGCCGACGCCGTGCCGCCCTTGCCGTCTGCAATCGCGTAGCTGAAGCTCGCCGGCCCGGAATAGCCTGCCGTCGGCGTGAATGTCACCGTCTGGGCCTGCGCATTCCAGGCGACCGAGCCGTTGACCGCGCTGCTGACGCCGGTGACGACAAGCGGGTCGCCATCGGCGTCGGTGTCGTTTGCCAGCAGCACCGAGGCCTGAATGGTGATCGGCGTGCCGGTATTGGTCGAGAAGCCGCTGTCATTGGCGGCGACCGGCACCGCATTCTGTGCGCCGCCCTGCTGGTAGAGAACGTCGACCCAGTAATTGGTCGCATTGTAGGAAGCGGTCGGGAACAGGCTGCCGGAGCCATAGGCATAAAGACCGTTGCCGCCGCTCGAAGCACTCGATGGCGCCGTCAGCCCGCCGCTCGTATGGTCCGTCGTGAAGTAATTCGACGTTGCGGAATAGAAGCCGTTCGAATGGTAGCTCGCCACATAGGTGGCGCCGGCCGTAACATTGATCGGCTGGGTGAAGGAAACCGTCTGCCAGCCGCTCGCCGTCTCGTTGATAAAGGTCGCCTGGGCCAGAAGCTGGCCGCTCGTCGTCCACAGCGAGCCGACATGCGTGCCGGTATCCTGGGCGCTTTTGTAATAGGTGAGCCCGGTGATCTGGCCGGTTGCGGACGCGATGAATTTGACGCCGAGTTCGACCGAGTTGGCGTCATTGGCGGCGGCAACACCCGACGTGTCGGCGCCGGTGAACAGGCTTGATGTCGTTCCTCCGCCGGGCGCGCCGACGGTGAGGCTGACCGTGGCCGACGCCGTGCCGCCCAATCCGTCCGAGATCGAATAGGAGAAGCTTGCCGCACCTGTATAACCCGCCGCCGGGGTGAAAGTCACAGTCTTGGTCTGCCCGTTGTAGGTCACCGTTCCGTGGACCGCGCCATTGACGCCGGTGATACTGAGCGCGTCGCCATCGGCATCGGTGTCGTTTGCAAGCAGACTGGCTGCGGCAATCGACAGCGCCGTGTCGGAATAAGTCGTGTAGCCATTGTCATTGGCGGCGACCGGCACCGCGTTGCCCGTCGCCTGATTGTAGACGACATCCACCCAGTAGTTCGACGACTGGTAGCTGGAGGTCGGGAACGCCGAGCCCCCGACCGTGTAGACGCCATTGCTGCCGGCGAGCGCCGTCAGCGAGCCATTGCTATGGGCTGATGTGAAATAGTCTGCCGTCGCGACATAGGAGCCTGTCGTGCTGTAGGAGGCGACATAGGTCGTACCGGCCGCGATATGCAGCGGGTTGGCGAATGTCGCGGTCTGCCAGCCGTTCACCGATCCGCTGTCGGCGAAGGTGACGGTCGCGACCAGCGTGCCGCCGGCCGTCCAGAGCGAGCCAGTATGGGCTCCGGTATCGCCTGCTGCCTTGTAGTAGCGGATCCCGGTAATCATGCCGCTCGCCGAAGCGACGAACTTCATGCCGAGTTCCATCGACTGGCCGTCGTTGAAGCTCGCGCCCGTCGGTCCTTCGCTTGATGTAAACAGTGTCTCTCCGGCAGGGCCTGGGTTCACGGTCAGGCTGACGCCGCCCTGATCCGTGCCGCCGCGCCCGTCCGACAGCGTATAGGTGAAGCTTGCCGGCCCCGAATAATTGTTGGTCGGCGTGAAGACGACGGTGCCGTTCTGCTTGTTGAGCGTCACCGTGCCATTGACGGCATTGCTGACGGCCGAAATCGTCAGCGCATCGCCATTGGGATCTGTATCGTTTCCGACAAGTGAGGCGATCGAGATGCTAACTGTATCGTTGCTGGAGATGACGAACCCCGTATCGTCGGTCGCGACCGGCGCGCCATTGGGACCGGCATCGAAGACCACGTCGACCCAGTAATTTGTGCCGGTGCCGGGGCTTTGGCCGGGGAACGTGCCGGCAGTGGTGCCGTAGGCGAAGACGCCGCCGCCATCGACGGCCTTCACCGCGCCGCTGGCATAGGTGCCGCCTGTAAAATAATTGCTCGTCGACGAGTAGAAACCGCTGCTGTGATAGGAGGCCACATAGGTCGTGCCGGCGGCAATCTGGATCGGGCTGGAGAACATCACGGTCTGCCAACCGGAGAGCGATTCACCGACGGACACGCCTGTTGCCAGCAACGTTCCGTTGGCACTCCAGAGGCTGACGACATGGTCGCCGATATTGTAGAAGCCCTTGTAGAAACGGATGCCCTCCACGGAGCCTGCCGTCGTCGTCTGAAAGCGCAGGCCAAGTTCGACGGAATCGCGATCGATCGCTACTTCGACCGCTGGCTTATCCGCAAGCGTCCAGAGGCCCGTCGTTCCCGGCAGGCTGACCGTGACCTGCTTGCCGGCCGACGGTGCCTCCATATTGACGCTGTCGTCGACGGCCCGCGACATGATCGTGTAGGTTCCGCTCGCCTGGACGACCCAGTTATAGCTCCAGCTCTCGCGGCCTGACGCCTTGAACCAGTGCTGGCCGCCATCGGTCGAAACTTCCACGCCGGCAATGATGCCGCCGCCGAAATCCTGCGCCGTGCCTGATATCGTCACATGCTGTCCTTCGAGGAAGCTTGCGCCGACGACCGGCGACGAGATGGACGAGGTCGGCTTCAGGGTGTCGGTCGATTGGGTCGCGAGGATCAGGCTTGCATCGAGCGTCGTCGGCTGGATGCCCATGTCCGCGAACATGTTGACCATCGCCTGCTGGACGTTGCGATCGGTCGACGTTGTCGGGCCTTGGTGATTGTCGCTCAGACCCCAGGACCAGAAGACGGTGCCGGCGCCGAAGACCAGCGCGCCGCTTGCCGCACGGTACATGGTGAGGCTGTGGGTGGCGACTGCCGAACCGATGGTCGCGCCGTAATCGCGCAGATAGGTGTCGACCGACACCGACGAAAGCGACAGATTGACGAGCCCGGCCGGACGGAAGCCGTTCTCAACGTCGGAATCCCATTCGTAGCCGAGCAGGTTCTGCACCAGATTGTAGGTGTCGCCTTCATTCAGCTGGGAAACATCGGTATTGCGCCAGAAGCGCAGGTTCGAATAGTCGTAGGGGATGGAGATCGTGTCCTGACGGTAGCTGTCCACCTGGAACATCGTTCCCGTCAGCGCATTCTCCGGCTGTTGCCCAGGATCGGCATAACGCGGATCGCGCCAGGTGCCGGTGCCGACATTGCTCGGATCGGTGCTCGTGCCCCAGGTTTCCTTGTAGCAGACCATGGTGCGGTAGGCCTGGCCGGTGCCGTCAATGCTGCTTTCCCAGCGCACCTTCCAGTAGCACTCGTTGCCGCTCCAGAAGGCGAGATTGACGCCGGCATCACGCGCGGCCTCCACATTGCTGCGCTGCTCGGCCGACCAGTATTCGTCATGGCCGACCGAGAGATAGGCATCATGGTTGAGCAGCAGCGCGCCGCTGCGCGCCGCATCGACGCCGGAGATATAAGATACGTCGTAGCCGTTCTGCTCCAGCCACGAGATGGCGGAGGATTCGACGCCGAAGATATAATCATGCGAGCCGCCGACCGGGCTCGTATTGGTGATGATCGGTCTGTTGTAGCTGACCGCCGAGGCGCGGCCGATCGCCTGCAGGCCGCAGCTGCAGTTCGGGGGCAGGTAGCCGATCATGGCGGCCGGATCGACGGGCACTTCGCCGTAATAGAGGCTGGCGCCGCCCCAGGCATTGTAGGCCTGCCATGTCGTATCGGAGGTCTGGAAGACGATATTGCTGTGTGAGGCGTCGTCGCGCACGACGAAGGGGATGATGCTTGCATCCTCGGTGCCATCCTCGCGCACCAGCTTGGCGAAATAGACGCCGGAGACGGCGTCCGTCGGAATCTGCCAGCTCGCCGAAACCGACCAGTTGCCGCAATCGATGAGACCGAGCGACATGTCGACGATCGGATGCGGCTGGATCTGCGCCGTGGTCAGAGATTGTTCGATCGAGTCGACCTTGCGCGCGCCGTCCCCGCCATAATAGCCCATGCGGTAGATATCGATGCGGTAATGGGTGGAATCGGTGGCGATTTTGAAATCGACCGTCTGGCCGATATTGGTGCTGATTTCGGTGGCAAAACCCTGGATGGTGCCTTTGCCATCGCCCTCCAGGCCCCATTCGCTGATGTGGTTGCCCTGCTTCATGTTTTCGAGCGCGATCTTGTTGGGCGTCACCGCCGCCGCCGCTACCGGTGCTGCAAGCGCCGCAGGCGTCGCGGTCGAACCGGTGGAACCGTCTTGGCTCGGCTCCAGCGAGATGGAGGCTATCGAGGTCTGAAGGCGCAATGACGTCGTGCCGGAACCGGCGGCAGGATCGGCCGACGGCGTGGTAGAGCCTGCCGTGCCGGCATCGCTGGTAACACCCGTCAGCACGGGAGCGGCAGGCAGTGTCGCAGCCTCCTGATACGGGTCCGGACCAAGCACAGTGCGCTCGGATGATGTGGTCGTCGTCTGTAACACCGTCGCAACCGACGCCGTCTTGGTGGACGGGTCCCGCGCGCCGCCCTCGCCCGCATGCGCGGGCATCGCCGTCGGTGGTATCGAGGCAGTCTCCACGCCGCTCGATGAGAACAGCGCGGCAGGCTGCATGATATTGCCGGTAAAGGAAGACGGACCTGTGAAGGAGAACGGGACGGCGGCCCCGTCGGGATTGGCGAAGCCGCCGTTATTGGCAAAGCTTAGGGAACCATCGGTACTTGTGGAAGATACAACCGTCGCGGTTCCCAGCACTGCGCTCCAGGCTGAGGGTGCACGACAGATACTTAACGCTCCACCAAATGTACTCAGGTACTCACGGTTACTAACGCGAATTCTCCGCATCAGCGGCGTCCCCTTCCGCATCGGCCGGCCCTTCGGCCGCTATAGCAAGAGGTTCATTCTGGCACCTTTGCCGAGGGAATGTACGACAGTAATCTGGGGTATGAGGGAGGTATTCCCTACGCCCATATGATGACCCTCAACGCAAACCCCAAGGTACGTCCGAGCGATCGCCTCTAATCCTGGCTAGAAATGCCCGGCCCACCAGCCGCACCGCTTTGCCTTGGCGAAACCAAAGTGGCTCCGGCGATGCTATGCTGCTGGTCTGCGTTTCCTCTCAATCGACCTTGACAAGATTGTCCAACTCGAGACGCTATTCGGGTCGCAACGTCTTTGAAAAAACGAGGATAGGATGAGGTTCAGCAGACCGGCAGTCGCTGGCGTGGTTGGCGTGGCAGCGTGTATGTTTGGTGCGTGCCTTGCGGCATCGCCTGCGCTCACACAGGAAGTCGAGCCGCCGGCTCCATGGGTTAAGCTCACCAATTCGCATGCCGGAGCGGTCGGAACATGCTCAATGATTGATGCGAGCGACATCGAGGCTTGTTACATGGTCCGGTGCGACGCCAAGAACGGTCTCATTTTCGAGATTGGCGATGCCACTGTTGGTGAGAACGGCCTGCGATTGGCGCGTTTCGAGATTGGGAGGTACAAAGAGACGATCCGCCTCGACGGCAACAGTCCCGATCGGCGAACGGTTGTTCTCTCAAGGCATCCGAAGCTGCTTGCCGCCCTCACATCTGGCGCTGATTTCGCCACTATGTTTGCCCTCAAGGCCGGTGAGATAGATTACAGCACCGGCTTTGAACTTACGGGGGCGCGAGAACAGATAGCTCGCGTGGCAAAGAGCTGCCCAACCAAGCCGTGACGACGCCAAGGTCCACCGCCTGAGCTACCAGGCCGGAAACGGATCTTCGAGGGTGGCCCAGTCGCGCGGATCGGTGCTGGCGAGGCATCCGTCCAGTGCCGTCCGCACACCTTTCTCGTCCATATCGACACCGATAAAAACCAATTCCTGCCGACGGTCGCCCCAGGCGCTGTCCCACCGGCTCTCGAGATGCTGACGAAACTGCTGATGGGGCGGCCAGTCGTGCCGGGGCACGGCTGCCCACCACAGCCCCATGGGCTCGCAGCGCCGCTGCACCCCGGCAGCCGACATCAGACCCACGTGACGCGGGCGGGTGGCAAGCCAGAAGTGGCCTTTGGCACGCATCACTCCCGGCCAGGGCTCGTCCAGAAATGCTCGAAACCGCATCGGATCGAAAGGGCGCCTCGTGCGATAGACAAAGCTCGAGACCCCGTATTCCTCCGTTTCGGGAACATGGTCACCCGGACTGTACAGTTCCTTGTGCCATAACGGGTGGGCGGCGGCTTTTGCTTCGTCGAAGAGGCCCGTATTGAGGATGGTTGCAAGAGAAACCTCGCCGAAGTCCGCCTCCACCTGGCGCGCATCCGGGTTGAGGGCAGCCACGACCATGCGGACTTCCGCGCGCATCTCCTCGCTCGCGTCCGAGATCTTGTTGATCACGACGATATCGGCAAACTCGATCTGGTCCACCAACAGGTCTATGAGTGTCCGTCGGTCTTCGCTGTCCCGCTGCATGCCGCGGTCGGCAAGCAGATCTGCGCTGCTGTAGTCGGACAGGAGGCTTGCGGCGTCGACGACGGTCACCATCGTGTCGAGTTTCGCGAAATCGGAGAGCGAAACACCTTTCTCGTCGCAGAAGGAAAAGGTGGCCGCGATCGGGCATGGCTCGGCAATGCCGGTCCCTTCTATCAACAGATAGTCGTATCGGCCCTCTTCGGCCAGTCGCCGCACTTCCGCCAGGAGGTCGTCGCGCAGGGTGCAGCATATGCAGCCATTGCTGAGCTCGACCAATGTCTCCGTCGTATGCGACAGGTTGCAGCCGCCGTCCCGGATGAGACTGGCGTCTATGTTCACCTCACTCATATCGTTGACGATGACGGCGACCCGCAGGCCCTCACGATTCATTAGCACGTGGCTGAGAAGCGTCGTCTTTCCGGCGCCGAGAAAGCCGGTGAGCACTGTCACGGGTAGCCGGTCGATCCCGTTCATCGACATCTCCCGGATATGGACATTCGGGGCGGTCGTCGCCGCGGCGGGCATTTGCGTCGTATGAACCTCATTCCGATCCCGTTCCCAACCTTTCCCGATACCTCACGCGGCAAGCTGCGGCCGAAAGACCACGTCAGCATAATAATTCGCTGAATTGAATGTGCTGGTCGGGAAGAGGCCTGCGGTGGCAGAGCCGCCATAGGCATAGAGGCCATTGCCGCTGGCCGGCGCCGTCAGAGGACCGTTCGTGACCGCGGCGGTGAAGAAGGCGTTGGTCGCCACATAGGCGCCTGTCGTGTGGTAGGAGGCGACATAGGTCGTGTTGGCGGCAATGGTGAAGGGCGTCGTGAAGTTCGCCGTCTGCCAGCCGCTTGCCGTAGTGTTGGTGAAGGTGGCGCTGGCAAGTTTGGTGCCCGTCGAGCTCCACAGGTCGACGACGTTCTGGCCGTTGTCGTTGGCGCTGCGGTAGAACCTGATCCCGGTAATGTCGCCGCCGACGGTC
>Ga0123341_1000172_pt1 | contig 32310 bp, 21 predicted proteins | sample Turbeapinknodule_FD_89959 | JGI IMG/M metagenome (GOLD analysis project Ga0123341, IMG submission 89959) | Root nodule microbial communities of legume samples collected from Mexico - Turtle bean Mexico pink nodule | ecosystem: Host-associated > Plants > Roots > Nodule | place: Mexico: Nepantla...
AAGAAAAGTATCATAAGTATCACGGTATATGAAAAATTGGATAATGTTCTAAAATAATTATTTTGTTCATCGAATTTCAACAGAAATATAAGTCGCAATCTTGTTATTTTTTGTGTTTTCTAAATGGATCACATATTCAAATAATATAAGTCATGAAAAACAAACTTCAAATTCTTTATAGGCGTCTATGATATCACAATCCACAACAGATTTTCAATTTTGCATTACTTGATCTCATGTCTCTCTTAGATGCACCAATATTTTACATTTTATTTATGACATTTTTATCAATGTGAAATCGGTTAGGGATGGCGAAGCGGGTCGGCCTGCCCCGCACTTGGCCTGTAAAATGCGGGTCGGGTTGGTTTGTCCCGCATAATGAATGTGGGCTAGATTCTATGCCCCGTCCGACATAAGGGCCAGCCCGTGGGTTTACTGGGCAACCTGCATTTGTTTTTTTTTTTTAGAAATTCAATGAAATTTTTTTTTACTTTTTGTTCTTGAAATTTTCAAATTAAACCCTTATATTTCCTACTATTAAACATTAATATTTTTTTCTTCCATTTCAAACATAGTCAAACATCAATAATTCAATTAAGATAAAAATCAAATATCAATATTCTTCCATTTCAAAACATTAAAAATAACTAATTTAAAAACATTAAACATAAACACCATTACAATTAAGATAGTTAATTAAAAAACATTAATATTTTTTTTTCTAGTCCAAGTTATCACTGTCAAGCCCAACCCAAGTCAACATACAATTTTTTTTTTGCGGGCTAGCAAGCCAGCGCGCCTCATCCCGTGGTTGGCCCGCGCGGGCTACGAGTTATGTGGGGCGGGTTGAAGCAGTTTAGTGGCTTGAAAAACTAAGCTCGTCCTGCGTTTTTGACTAGCAGGTTGTGGGTCGACCCGCATGGACCACCATGCTCAAGGAGCTCCTCTGCATCTTCTTTAAATGGAAAACGGTTTTTCAACATCCCCAAGCCCCTTGCGCCAGATTACAACGCGCTGACATGAGAACTTTGATTAAGTGGTAGTGGTAGTTTTGTAAAATGAGAAAGGCAAAGAGGGTGATTACGTGGCAGGGTCATTTCGATAAAATGAGAAAGGCATATGGGATATTTAAATTACCAAAAGCGCAATTGAGTAGTACATTCGTGGAAGAGAGGTTGCCCAGTAAACCCACGGGAAAGAGTGCTTAGAACGAACATTGCAACTGCAAAAGGCGACGACGACAAAGTGTGAAGGGTAACAACGGCGTAATGCGAAGGGCGATGACGTCGCAGTGCGAAGTTGCGGTGGTTTAGGGTTTAGGTTGTGGTGCTTTACGATTTAGGTTGTGGTGGTGTGTGAGAGGTTGTGACTGAAGTGTGAGGAACGACAAGAAGGTAAGTGGGTTTATTTTGATTTTTCTTGCATTTTAGGGTTTATAGTGGGTTGTTTGTGGTGGTGGCTTCTGCGATATAGGGTTTATTTAGGGTTTTAGTACGTGATTTTTTCTGTTGTGTGTGTTGTTCTCTTCTTTGATGATTGATATTTGTTTCCATTTGAAAGTTTGTATTATTGAGAAATAGTATTAAACTTTATCATGAAGGATTGGTGTTGTGGTTTTTAGGTTTTGAAGTTTGAACTGATTTGGATTTCATTGTTTAATATTTTGTGGTCTGCGATTTTGGGACTGGTTTAGAACTCTTTGTGTCTTGTGAGTTACCGGTGATAGAATTTAATGTGAATGTCAATGCACTGAATTAGTGACAGTGACATAGACAAATGATGACCCATTCTGTTTTATGTGAAGCCCTTTTTTGCACTGTGATGTGTTACAAGTGAATGTTTTCATGTCTTTTTTTTAGTTTTTGTGAGGGTTCAAAAGGAAGTCCAGTGAGCTCATTGAATATGTTGAACAATTGATTATTTTAAAGGTAACTTGAAATGTGATATGTGTAGCTAAGTGGTGATCTCTTCATTTTTATGTTGTTTAGGGTATGAAAAACTTTATGTCATGTCAAGTTGTCTTTGAAATAAATGTTTGCATGTCCCTTTTCGGTGTTGTGAGGGCCAAAAAGAGAGTCCAGTGAGCTTATTGTAGGTTAGACAAATGATAATTGTATGGGCAACTTGAAATGTGGTGTGTGAATAGAAGTGGTGACCCTTTCGCTTTTATTTGGTGACCTGTGAAACACTTTTTCCACTGTCGTGTTTGGATGTCCTATTTGGTTGTTGCGAGGGCTGAATAGAGAGTCCAGTGAGGTCATTGTAAGTTACACAAATGATAATTCTAAGGGCAGCTTGAAATGTGGTATGTAAATGTAAGTAGTGACCCTTTTATTTTTATTTGGTGACCTATGGAGCACTTTTTGCAGTGTTATGTAACATTTTAACTTAATATTCGCATGTTGTTTTTTGTATTGTGTATGAGAACTAAGTTGATTTTTTATGTGTTTTTTGTGAGCTTTTCAATTTTTTGTTGTGTTACTTATTGTGTTCTCTGTTTTTTTTTTTATTAAATGAATTGTTTTTTAAGGTTTAGAGAATGGAAAGTTCATTGTCCAAGAATTTTGTCTCCCATGCAAAAGCTGAATTGAAGGTACTTTTTTATTTATTTTGTGCATATTATTTGAATACTTTAAGAAGTTTCATTGTTGAAAAAATAAATATGGTCTTGTTTTATTTTGTTATTTTGCAGGTACGAGTTAGGCACAATGTGCAAACTCAATATATTGTTCATGTGAACCATAACCTTACCAGCTAGCTATCAACGAGAAAGGATACAAGAAACTCCATTTAAGTGGATGGTTGAAATGGACAAGGTATTGGACATTTCAAACAGTCTTCTGAGAGAGTTGCTAAGTAGATGGTCATCCGATAACAATGCATTTAGGATTACAAAAGGTTTACTTCCTTTTTTAGTTGTTAATGTATGTTTTGTATTAGGATTGTCGGTTGTGGGGGAGGAGGTGAAAATGGAGAATGATGGGGGAGGTTTGGTGAATAGGTTGTTTGATGATGGGGAGGAAATTAAATTAGAAACAATTTTAAAAAAGTTGGGGGACAAGAAATTGAATAGAAAGAAAAGTGTAGACAATTTTTGTAGGTTATACATATTACTTGGGTTGTGTGTTTTTTATGTTCTTAGGATTTCTATTTAGTTGTTTTGCTTTTAAATTGTTAGACAATTTAGATGCGCTAGATTTATATAACTGGGGGTGCAGTTTTTAATGTATTATGTACAAGTTTAACGAGGGCATCCGAAGTGTACTATCAAGAGAAGAATGCTAGTGAAATATATTTCGCAGGTTGTGTTGCCATCTTGTAGGTTAGTGAAAATTTGTACAATTATGTTTTTTTTAATGAATTGGTCATTTTGATTAAATGTTATTTACTTGTGTATTATTTTTTTTTTGGAAATAGGTGTGGGCGGTTCACCATGTGGGTGTTGGTGATTGTGCCAAGTGTATTGGTTTTCCACGATTTTTGCACTGACCGTGTGTAAATAATCGTGGAAGAAGGTTACATAAACCTTTTTTTATCTGCTGAGGTATTTTTTTGATTTGTTAAATTTTTTGTACATGCTTTTGCAGTAATTATAAGTTATTCTTTTTTTTTTCAAATTGTATGGAATTGGTCAGTCACTACTCAAGAGGCAGGTTTAAAAATTGTGAAAGAAGCCTTAGTTGATTCAGATGAGGGAGTTGGGAAAGGTAGTGTTGGACCAAGTGAGTGGGCAACTTACTTGACCAACAGGAAGTTTGTTAGAAGAAAGTTGCAGATAACCAGAATAGAATTGTTGATTTAGATAAGCAACTTAAAGAGGTCCGACAACTGCTTGTTAAAGAAAATCAGTGGTCAGTTGGATTCGTGCGTGAACCCAACCCAAACTCTCCTAGTGCAACCTGTACTGGTTCAAGGTCATGCAGTTTAGATATTTTGGAGATGAAAACATTTTTTGCATTTAAGTTTGACATGAAACGGTAAGTAAATATATTGATTCTCCAACATAAGTAATTTTAGTCATTACTTTATTTGTTGTTATTGCATGATTAATGATTTGGTGTTAAATGTTCTGTAGTGTTACTCTGGACATACAAAACAATATTTTGACGAGCCTGAATTTGCAATCATTAAGGTCGCAGTCTAGAGTTGACAACATGGTAAAATTTTACATATTGTTGTGTTTTTTGTATTTGCTTATATTATTTACATAGTTATGTTGAATGTGGTTGTAGGTAATGTTATTTGTAACAGGGTTGTTAAATTTGAATCAAATTGTGAAATTTGGAGTGCTGAATCAGTTTTCATTCAATCCGTTTTTTACGATTAGTGTGATTTAAATTTCTTCTTATCTGTTTTAAGTTTTTGGTAATAGTAATAATAGAGTTGTTTGTTGTAGACTCGTGTAATTGAAGAGATGAACATGAATGGGGGGACATATTTCGTGGTCCAGTTCTAATTACATGTCATTTTATGGGAATGGTTTATTCCCATATCAGAGAATATGTTATTGTCATTTTATAAGTTAGTATTAGTCATGTTTTGTGTAAAATTTGTTGGTGTTGTATAGAATGCTCATGTTGACTGTCAATTTAAATTTTGCACTGTTTTGTAGGTCTTTGTGCCAACTGTGTTCAATGACCATTGGTGGTTGTACGCACTCAATTGTCAGACAAGGCAATTGCATGTGTTGGACTCCATTGGTGATGGAATTGAAGGTCGAGAGAGGATTGATAAAGCAATGGTAAATAGTTGCATATTCTTCAATAGTTAATGAATTTATTTGGTTTGGATTTGTTTATCATTCTTGTTAAATTGCATGTTGTAGGTTGATCGACTACAACATCTTTTTGAAATTATTGATGACTTCTCTGGAAAGAGTGGTTCTCAAATTTCATTGATAAAAGAAAAGGTTCCCCTACAACCAAATGAGTTAGTGTTGATAGTAATAGTGTTATTTATTTTAATGTTATATGTATTTTAATTGGTTTGGACTTAATATTTAGAATTGTTGTTTAGGGTTAAAAATTTATTTGTTCTATGCAGTTATGACTGTGGCATATTAGTTGTCAAATATATCGAGTTGTGGAATGGTTCACAGCACTTGGATGAGAATACCTTTCCCGATTATACTATGGTAATAGTTATTTTGATGAGTTTACACATTTAATTTAGAGTTTGGTCATTGGAAATTGATTCCATCATATATTATTCAAAGGACCTCCTACGGTTTCATCAAGAAATGCTTTTGTCTTGGGTGGTGGATGAGCGTAATGTTGAACAACAAACCGTGTTGACAGATTTGGTAGTGGATTGGCCTTGATCTTGATGACATTTTTTCCTTGTAATTTTACAGTTTTGTTATGATTTACAAAAATGTTAGTTATTATGACTACAAGTAAACTATGTATATACATTTCTTTGATGAATGGAAGCAATTTCAATTTGATTTAAGTTATTTAATTAAAGTATGATTTGAATGGAATGCAAGAAATTTCTTTATTGTTTTTGTGTAAGCAGGTATGCATTGTACATAGTGTATTATTGTTATATATCATATTTTCGGCACAAATTTGTCATTGGACGGAAGAATGTGAAGTTGTATGTTAATAGATTCACCGATATTGAATGTTGTTTGTTGAGTGAAAAAATTTATTGGTAGTGTTCGACATACAGGTAACTGAATGATGTGTGTGAATGCACCTAGGTGGAGGGTATGAATGTCAATTGGGTGGGTGAATGAGACATGTAGTGGTGGTCATAGGAGACCCTGTAGTGTAAGTGGGGACCCATGTGTCAATAATTGGGGACCCATGACAAGGTTTGTGCATGGTGTTTTTTTTCATCTTGGTCATTGGAATTCAGGACTTGGCAGTGCATGATGTGTGTGAATGCACCTAGGTGGAGGGAATGAAAGTCAATTGGGTGGGTGAAGGCACGTAATGGTGGTCATAGGAACCCTTGTAGTGTAAGTGGGGACCTATGACAAGGTTTCTGTGTGGTCATTGTTTTCATCTTGCTTTTTGGGATTCAGCACTTGTCAGTGCATGATGTGTGTGAAGGCACCTAGGTGGAGGGTATGAACGTGAATTGGGTGGGTGAAGGCATGTTGTGGTGGTCATATGAACCCTTGTAGTGTAAGGGGGGACACATGACAAGGTTTCAGCATGGTCATGACAATGTGGCGTGGATTTAACGAGATTGGGGCAGTTGCAATAAAGCATATTTGTGAAGCCTAGGGTTGTATTTGGGTTGATGAATGGTTGGACAGTATGTTATAAGGGCACAGGGGAGGGGATTAATATTATTTTTTCAGGAACCTAATTGCCATTCATTTCAATCAAATTCAATGCAAGAAATTATAAATGATTGTATTTTGAACATATCATGCATATCATTCTGTTCATCTCCCGACATACAGCCAACTGGTGCAATAATGGTTTTTATATAACCATGTATTCAAACAAAGAAGACATGAAATTCATTTGTAAGTTAAACTTACACCACAATAAATATATTCAATACATATAGAAATGTATCCCTTGTATGTATGTTATGGTAGTTAAAAGTTGTGATGCAGAAAAAATCATAAAGGTTCTCTCTTATCTCATATTAAGCACTTCCTTGTGTGCAAAAAGTTTTGTGCTTCCTTCATTACAACCTGCAACCAAAGAATTAATTTAAGTTATATGAACAAATTTATATGTATACAACATTTGTTGGCTTAGGTAGCAAACCTAAACAACTGTGATGCACTTGATTGTTGGAAAATTGGTAAATTAGTGTCGACTGAGTTCAATAGTGAAAGAAAGCCAACAGACCCCGTACTTGACACCTACAATTTCATACAATTTAATTATACTAATTCAACAAAACAACAACTTCAAAACGTCCAAAATAGTGAATGACTACAACAACAAATACAATTTACATGTACCCCTGGAATTGCATGACTCATCCCATTCAATGTATTCATGTTCACTTCAGTTTCATTGGTCAACACCAAAGAAACACCTCCCACATAACTTCCTTGCTTAATTTCCTGAGGCAATTAATGGTCAACTAGATATAATATTTACATTTCAGACATCATACTAAAGACATTGACAAAAAGGTAATCAAAAGAAATAGTTTTATTAACCGTAGTTCGATGACTTGGAAGTTGACGTCTAGTACATCTATTTTTTCTTCTCGGAGCCTTTTCAGACCAAGATTTTTTTCGTGTTGATCACGGCCGACCCTTTCTTTTCACAACTATAGGGCTACGGACATCACCGTTAATGTTCACTGTTGTGGTAGGAGTACTTGGTGTTGCTTGTTTAGGACCTCCACTCATGTTATGCTTTGTTGTATCTTTATCATGTCTTCGTTGACCGTATTCCATCATAAATGTGTCAAGATGTTTATGCAAGAGTTCTGTTATATTATTTTCCCTGCTAGCATGTTCAGCTATGTCATAAAACTTCTTGCACAACCCATCATACCTTTTAACTTGTGGATCCTTATCTTTTGTGCCATAGGATGATCTTATGTACGTGTTCTTTCGCCTTATGTTTTTACTCTACCTCACCAATACATACTTTGTTGGAACTTTTGTGACTTTTTCTTGGGCAAGGACAATGAGATAGTGTCGGCACAAAATTCTCCTGAATTCAAATAACAAGCAAGTGCAACATACATCTAGGTGTTGCCGGTGAAAAAGAACAACTACATTACGGTGTTCTGGTTGACCATTTCGGAATGGCTCCTCTATAACAGTGAAGCGACATGCATCACCCTCAATATAGGCATTATTAACAACACAATTCATTTTTCCTATAAACTCAGCTTGCACTTCATTCAATTTTGCATGTGTGTATTGAGATTGGAACTGTCTTTCAATGCTAGTGCACAAATTGTTGCAAACTTGTGCTTGAATTAATGTACCCATAAAAAAAGCATTAATGCTTTCACTCCTCTGCGTTGTTGACATTCCGACCCAAAAAAATGATTTCAAATAACAAGGAACGCAACATTGTCGTTCTTCAAATAACGTACTCAACCAATCGTTTTGTACTTAAGTCTAACGTATTTATGAAATTCGCCAATGAAGACAAGAAATCATCAACATTTGTGGACTCATACACTACTATCTTCATTGCACGTTTGATTTCCTTGTACTAACTATATCCTTGAAGTTTTTCTGATATTTTTTTCATATTGTGCTAGAGACACCACCTGTGTCGTGCATTTGGGAAAACAACTTCAACTGCATTTTTCATTGCCATGCATTGATCGGTCACAATGCCTACGGGGGGCCTGTATGACATGCAACACAACCAACTCTGAAAAAGCCACACAAATACATTTGTGTCCTCAGAAGATAGGAGTCTACATCCCAACAATATTGATTGATCGTGATGATTTACACTGAAAAAAGGTGCAAATGGCATATCATACTTATTTGTTAGGTATGTGGTATCGAAACATAAAATGTTTCCAAAACTATCCCATGCTGTCCTGCTTCTAGCATCAGCCCAAAATACATGTCAGTTATCATCGCCCAAATCAATGTCAAAGTAAAATTATGGATTCAATTCCCTCATCCGACAAAAATGACTTAAAAGAGCTTTTGCATCACCTTCCTTCCTCAATACTCTCCTACTTTGGGCAACATAATTATACACATCTCGTTCAACAAAGTCAAGATTCTCATAACCATCAGCAGTAGACACAAAAGACCTAAAAGTCTTATTTATATGGACCCCAGCATCGTCATTTATATCAAGCACTATTTTTGTGTGTAAACTTATTTTCTTATTACTGTGAAACAATCTAGACTTCGTGGGGCTCATATCATGTGAGTGTTTCCTCATGTACAAACATAATATACCATTTCCCTTCTTTTAAGCCAACAGTTATACGAGCTGGACATTCAACAGTCTGAATAGGGTGAGTGTTCATTTCGGGAGGAATCGCAGACACGTATTTTCCTGCCCTTTCACATGCCAAGATAAAGTACCTCAATTCCTTGCAAGTCCTTTCCTTGAACTTCGTGTTCTAATGGCAAAACCCTTTTTAATGGCGTATTGTCGGTAAAAACTTTTGACGTCATCTGTAGTGTCAAAACACATTCCAACTGTAGTTACGGATTCATGGACTACATTTGGAACTGAGTCATGAACATTTATATGAGAATCTGATTCATCAACTATATTTGCCACTGAATCATCAACATTTAAAGGGTTCCAATGCTCAGATTCTTCAAAGAAGGAAATGTCATCAAGTGACAAATTTTCCATTAACTTAGAACTGTGCAGTTTAAAAGGTTGTGCATACTATGGTTAGCTTAAATTACATTAACGAAAAAGATAAATGCATATCAATACATATTTCTTCATATAACTTGACTTCAATATTTGAAACAATGAAAAAAATAATTCTACATTTCAGATACATTTGAATTGATAAAAAAAAATTAACTAGAGGGAAGACAAAACAAACTTTCTATGCTAACTCTTAGACACAGAGAAGTCTCTCTAAAAGTAACTCATCATGTTCCTTTTTTTCTCCTTCTAAATATACATTAAAAGATAAAACTATCAAGACTAAGGAATATGATTTTACATTGAATGTATTAACAATTTGGCTAAAGCTATGAATAGTTTTATGAATTATTTAACATTTTGCAGTAACTTATTAATAACCTATTTGGGATAGATCAACAGCTGTGTTTTGGATTCTCATCCACACACCTCAAACGTGGATTGCAGAAGAAACAAAATTAGTTGTTGTTTACGGAATTTTACCAGAAGCCATTGTGAAAAAATTAATAAATATTAAAGATCTAAAGACGCAAGAAATCTATTAACCAAAACAAAAATATTGAATACTGATTCATTTTAAGATTTTAAATGCATTGACTTTTTCATCCAATAGGTTTTTATAAAGTATACATACCATGCATACAAAAAATTTGTAAACAATTTTAGCATAACTTGTTGCAATTTGCAAAAGCCACATCCAGTCCAACCACCTAACTAATAAGCTGCAATGTGTGTGTCACAGTGGCACCATTAGGAGACTTCAATGTGGGTGAGAATGGAACAAAAAAATTCAATGCACCATGGAATTGGCAAAAACATCAATGGAATGGAAGGAAAAAAAATTAATGACTTTCCACCCAACAATGAAACTATATTGAATGTAACTGTACCTTCAATCCCTTGAATGGTTATGCAAAGTTGAATGTGTAGTAAATGCCCTGAACAAGAACGATGGCAGTGAATGAAAGAACCACGTGTGTATGTCTTCACTTTCGAAAGAATTGCAATGGAACCCGGACGCTCATGTAGTTTGATGAAGCCCACGATTTTTTTGTCTTTATTGTGTGCACGGAGGTGGAAATTTGGTAACATAAATTCCACGAATATAATATTATTTGTGGGGAAGGTGAGCATTTAAGGAGGCCACCTACCTCCTACAAAATTGTACTTCAACCGAAGCTTTATTTCCATCTTTATAGCTTAAAAAAGTAGTATTTGATCTACTTTTTAGGTAGACTTACTACAGCTCACCTAACAAATTTTTAAAAATAAATTTGTTTTCCTATTATGTTAATTAATTGACATGACCTAAAGTTATTTGCACAATGCACTTCAGCCATAGTCAATCCTCCTTCAACCATTAGGCGTGGGCACCGGTCATACATAAATTGCATGACATTCTTAAGAAATTCTATGTAAACATCCATTCCAAATGGAGCCATGGGAACGACTTGATATCAACGACAAGGACATTGGTAGGTAGTTTTGTATGCCGTTGCAATTCCACTGCTAATGTCATTTCGGGACCAACTGGCAATGTGCAAGTCGTGATTCTTAATTGGAACTCTGACGATGCAATAAACACTCAAAAATTTATAAACCGTATAGGTCAACAAAGTTATGAGCGTGATTTTACATCCAACCCATGGAAATGGGCAGAAAAAATCCTTCAATTCCAATGTAATATTGAGTCTACCTTTTTATGATTCAATCGCCAAATATAATTATTATGATCTTTTAATTTTATTTTGAAGGACAAATTGATGGACATGATTGTGAACAAATATCATCCCTGGGAAGTTTGAAAGAGTTAGATGTTTTCCCACTCCTAACTTGTGTTATCAAATCATGTAAACCCACTGGTCTAAGACACATGTTAATAACGGTTAAGGTAACATACGTATTATGTAGTCTTTCATACATTGTGTATAAGAAGTTGTATATTAAATTTTTTGCATTACAGGATCCGACGGGGACTACAAGTGGAAGTGTTCATGGGAAGGTCTTAATGGATGCATAATTTGGATGTCTAATTGCAGTTGGCTCTGTCTTAGTCTTAAAGAATGTATAAATCCACCAAAAACAACCAATTCTCTTACAATTCCATATGTGATCTCATTCATAGAAGTAGTTTTGTGTGTTTTTTAGGTTCACATTTTCAGTCTAAATCGAAGGAACTTCTACCTTAATATAACTCTTAACAACATTGTCAAGGTAGGTAATCAAACAACATAAGTGTAATACAAGTCTACTTCATAGAATCATAGCTTTCTTTACATTACATTACATTATTTTAATTAAATTGTCATACATGTAAGTTTTCAATTTTGACATATGTCCACCCACTGAGGACTTAGTTCGTGCTTGTTATCCAGTAATAAAACTTCCACCACCTGCTCGAGGTACAATACCATAAATGAGCAACACTTTACAAAGTAAAATGGAAGTTGCCCATGTTTATTGACAAACATTTCACTTCCTGATGTATTTTCATATGCAAACAAGATGGAGTTATTATTCAAGGTCATCGAAGAATAACGAATTAGACTCATCAATGTTATCCAGGTCGAACTTCTATGTAACGTCGAATAATGTTAAATGACGATTATTAACATTTGCATGAGATATTGTTTCCTATATTTCAATGACATATTGTTTGCTATATTCACCAAATTGGGGTGATGCAAAAAAACGATATGCAAACATTCACTTGGACGCTCACATCACAGTGCATAAAGTTCTTCATAGGTCCCCACATAAAATCAAAGGGGTCCCACTTAGATTCAGAAACCAGAATTGAAGGTATTCTAGAACTATTGAATTGTCTAACCTCCAATGACTTTACTAGAGTCCCATCTAAACCCTGACAACACAAAAAAAATGACATGCAAACATTGACTTCAAGGATCACATGACAATGCATAAAGTTGTACATAGGTCCCTACATAAAATCAAAGGGGTCTCCACTTTCATTCACACACCAGAATTGAAGCTACTCTTCCAGTATTGAATTGTCTAACCTCTAATGAGCTCACTGGAGTTCCATATGAATTCTCACAACACCAAAAAAACCACATAGAAACATTGACTTGGAGGATCACATGACAGTGCATAAAGTTCCACACAGGTCTCCACATAAAATCAAAGGGGTCCCCACTGAGATTCACATACCAGAATTGAAGCTAGTCTTCCAATATTCAATTGCCTAAACCAATAAGCTCACTGGAGTCTCATCTCAACCCTTACAACACCAAAAAAATGACATGCAAACATTGACTTGGAGGATCACATGACAGTGCATAAAGTTCTACACAGGTCCCCACATAAAATCAAAGGCGTCCCCATTTATATTCACATACCAGAATTGAAGGTACTCTAGCACTATTCAATTGCCTAACCTCCAATGACCTCACTAGAGTCCTATCTCAACCCTCACAGCACCAAAAAAACGACATGCAAACATTAACTTGGAGGATCACATGACAGTGTATAAAGTTCTACACAGGTCCTAACTTACATTCACACACCAAAATTGAAGTTATTATTCCAGTATTGAAATGCCTAACCTCCAATGAGCTCACTGGAGTCCCATCTGAACCCTTACAACACCAAAAAAACGACATGCAAACATTGACTTGGAGGATCATATGACAGTGCATAAAGTTCTACATAGGTCCCGACATAAAATCAAAGGGGTCCCCACTTAGATTGACAAACTAGAATTGAAGCTAGTCTTCCAGTATTCAATTGTCTAACCTCCAATGACCTCACTGGAGTCCCATTTGAACCCTCATAACACCAAAACAATTACATGCAAACATTGAGTTGGAGGATCACATGGCAGTGCATAAAGTCGTACAGAGGTCCTCACATAAAATCGAAAGGGTCCCCACTTACATTCACACACCAGAATTGAAGCTACTCTTCCACTACTGAATTGCCTAACCTGCAATGAGGTCACTGAACTGCCATCTCAACCCTCAAAACACACAAAAAATGAGATGCAAACATTAACTTCAATGTCTATACCACACTGCATAAAGTTCTTCACAGGTCCCGACCTAAAAAGTAAGGGGTGACCACTTACATTCACATATCACATTTGAAGGTACTCTTTCACTATTGAATTGCATAACCTGGATTAAGCTCAATGCACTCCCATGTGGACCCTCTAAAGACCAAAAAAACCACATTCAAACTTTGTAACATAACAATGCATAAAGTTCTTCACAAGTCCGCACTTAAATACAGATGGGTCACCAACTACATCCACTGAACTCAATTTACACACAATACAATTGACCACATTCACTACAAAGTTCAACAAAAACATCTGAACAATACAAAACAATCACAAATATAGCTGCAAAGCTGACCAAGGCAATAAACATTTATGAATGAATAACAAAATTATTCCACTCACACATTGAGAGTTTTGCACAATAAATTAATCTTCAACAAAAATTTGTGTTACCACAATTTCATAAGAACATAAATTGTACAAAACCACAAATTACAATCGTTTAAACAATGTCAATAAACCATACATTCACTAACTTAAAATAGCAGTCTTGAAACGTTTCCTAGGTTCATGGTTCATTTTAGGAAACATGTTGACTTCTTCATTTGGCTGATCTTCATCTCCATGTAAGTCTTTCTCTTCATCTACATCTTCGTGACTACTTTTTAGCTTTTTGAAGTATGTGCAATCCACTGAAAGAGGTTCAACTTCAACTACTTCCGACCAAGTATAATCAGGAACCGAATTTCTGCTTGCAATTAACTCAAGTATGTCGTTGACCTCTTTCTCCATACTCGTGATTAATACTTCATGTTCCTCATATTTGCGCATCAGTTCAACAACTTTCACCGTCATTGCACGAACTTCATCCTTTGTTGTTTTCTTCTTCCTAATTCCACAGCCAATTTGGTGAAAACCTTCTTGAACAAATTCACTGCAAAGTTCTTCATTGGAAGCACATAACTCAACAACAACATGTTCGTTGACATATATAATTCCAAACTTAATTATCTACATTTAGAACAACATTAATGTAATACAAATTCCAATACAAATGACATACCTTATTCTTACGCAAACCACGTCGAGGTTCATGGTCATCAACTCTAACATCCATCTAATGCATGATACGGGGATATTTATTTCCACTCCTAGGTACTTGACGCTTATAAGAGAACAAATGCTCCATCGCCCATATCTGAAGAATGAATACAAAAAATTCATTTATTACAAAGTCAAACACATGCACAATTATTACAAACATTTACCAATAAGAAAAATGTTTCATATTACCCGCAAGAGGTAAACACAACCATCCACATGGATAGACATACTTTCCTAGGTCATCCATTTTGAAGTCAAACACAAACTATCAACCAAAATGTCATACACTAAACCCCCCCAATTATACATACCAAGTTTGTCTAAATCATTAACAATGTTAAACAATCCATCATGAACTAAACTCATTATAGTAGGCAAAATAAACTCTGACAGACCTAACAGGATGTACAACTTACAAAAGTCCTCTAAGGAAATATCGTTCCCACGTTTCAAAATTACAGAATAAATCATTTCCACACTTACATCACCTTCTTCATAAAAAACTCCTAATACGAGATATAATTCTACTTTTCCTTAAATCAATTTTTGTACCAACTACTCTAAGACCTACAGTTAAACACACATCTAACAAACTAAATGACACAAATTGATATTGAATTGCAAAACCTTGTTTCCTCTCCATCCAAGCACTACATAACTTACTTAAAAGTCTACGACTCAATTTTATCTCCTCACGAATAAACAAAAATCATCCAAATGGGGTGGACTGTATAATACACTTTTGTTCCAAACTTAATTGCTTATTCCAAACACTTTGACATGCAATTATGCCTAAACATTTGTATATCAAATCAAATAGAAATACACTTTAATATATAAAATTATAAAAAAATAAATATAACATCATGTCTACTTTAAAACACAAATCATCATTTCAATTAAACCTTAGCTTGAGGCTCGGGATGACGATCAATCATAAGAACCTCCTCATCTGAACATCCGCTAATTGACATTATATCTTGAACAAGTAATTACTTAATCAATTGAAAACCATGAACACCACAATTCAATTATACAAAAACCAAAATAAATACTGCCCCACCAAAATACATACAAGAAATTAATAAAAAGCACACGAATTTTAACTATGCATATACGTGGTGGCAGGTCACCACCTATTCCCACATATCTCACCCCTTCCCCATCCTCCTTGCCCATCTCAACCCTAAAAAAACCAAATGCAAACATTAACTTTGAAGGTTACAAGGCAATGCATAAATACCTATACAAATTACATTTGAACCTACCCTTACAATAATCAATTCTCTAACCTTCAATCGCCTCACTGCACTACCTTTTCAACCCTCACAACACCAAAACATCACATGCAAACATAACAGTGGTAAGACAATGTCACACTGCAAAAAGTGCTTCATAAGTCACCACATAAAAACAAAGGGATCACCACTTCCCCATGACAATGTCACTAATTCAGGACATTAACATTCACATTCAATTTTATCACCACTAACTTAGTCCCTAACCTACTCGACCCACAAAAACTTCAAAACCAGTCTCACAATCGCACAACAAAAAACAATGAAAACCAAATGCATTTAAACTTCAACACTCAAAAACCATAACACCAAACAAACAAACGAAATTGCATTTTGCAAATCAAGTTTTTTTTTAAAATCATTTTTTCAATGGCATAAATTTAGTCGTATTGACCCTTTTCAGTTAAACTACACAAGGTTTTATACCAAATCTATGTTAGGTGGCCTACAACCACTATTCTATTTGTCACTTATCCTTCTTTGGTCCATTATTTTTGCATTATTTCCTTTTCTATTCCTCTAAATTTATAATTCCAAGCACTTCTCTGTTTTTTTTCTTCTAATATGTCCAACAATCTACACATTTTCATGATTTTTATGTAATCAAACCCTCTTATTGAACAGTATGACAATGATGGTTACTAACAATTTTACTTATTTATGATTAACAGTCATTACATATTGCACTTTTTCATAATGATACAAATTTTCTTTAACTAACATTCTTTAAAAAAATTATATCAAATTTTCATAGGTGACCACATAAAAAGGGGTCACCACTTACCTATACAGACCACATTGCAAACATTCACATTAAATTCTATCACCAGCAACTCATAACACACACAACAAGTTGAAAACCACTCCAAAAATCGCAAAGCAAAAAACAATAAACAATGAAATCCAAATCAATTAAAAATTCAAAACTCAAAAACCACAACAACAAACAATCAAACGCAGTTACATTACACTCAACGCTACACAACGAAAATCAAACCAAAAACAAAACAATCAAACAAATAAGCTTGTTCCAAACGAACCAAAATACATACTCGATTCGAAATTGCACTCTTCAACCAAAACCCTAATGCCAACACACCTCTATGAAACTTCTTTCTCCCTTCAATAACTGTCACACAATTGTTTAGCGCCCAATCCAAAACCCTAAACCACTACACTCTGAAACCCCACCAATCGACAACCTCCCAATTCAAAATGCACACAAATTCGAAATTGTTCTTTCGCAATGAAGAACCTCAAATGCAAACGCTGTCCACAATCCTTCACAATCTACAATCCTACCTTTCAAACGCATCGATCAATGGAAACAAAATCCATATTGCTTCGACAAACCCTTTCACGAACGCATTCCAATAACCCTTTGAGAAACACACCTTCCAAATGTTATAATTTTTCCAACTCAACAAGTGGACCCACACACTCTTTTTTTAATATTAAAATTGACATATCACCTAGTTGTATTCTAGAAAACCTTATTAAAGGTGTCAAAATATCGATATTTTTTTAAATACAAGTGACAAGAAAATTTTTAAAAAAATGTTGAATGTAAGTCAGAATTAATCTAATCCAGGGAGAATTAGCCGTTTTTTAAACTAGTATTTGACTTACCTTTTACTCTTCTTTCGTAATCCAAACAATATGATTTTTTTCCACTTATTTTTCTGTGCTTTTTTTCACTCCCTAGTCGAAAATACTTCACAACGCATTCAAATTTGGAAGATGCAACGTCAGAGATGAAATGAAACAACTCCTTTTCTTTTTAATTTAACATTATTTTTATTAATGAGGTGTCACTCTGTTATTGGATGTGTTCAATACATCATATTTAGGTTAGTGTCCACAGTGTCCATCCATGTCTTTCGCATCACCAAACACCAGACGACGTCGTCCAGTGGGTGTAGAGTAGCAGTAAGGAAATGGGAATGGTGGTGCAACTATGGAGGAATTTCAGTGTCACCCATCGTCCCACTCTCTCTCTCTCTAACTTCAAACCACCATTTCAATGGTCAGTCCCTCTTTTCTCTCTCTTCCGTTCTCCGGATCTTGTTCTTTTCTACACCTTTGTGGAGGAAAAATAAAATAAAGGTGGAGGCTTTACAACAAAATTTCTTATGCCCCATAAGATTTGAATTAAATGCTAACCAGAACATTATGTTATTCTTGGCTGTTGCTTCAGTTCTACTGCACAGAACTTGAATATCAGTTGCAGTGACCATTACTTACATTTAAGTACATGTTTTTGTCCTTGAAGTTAGCAACTGAGTCATTTAGTCCATGATGTTAAGGATCTGTCTACTTGGTCTCTATGCTTGACTACTATAGTCATTTTGGTCTTTGACTTTGGTACACATTGGTCAATTTAATAATCCTTATCTTTGATGTGCGTCAAGCATTTGATTCCTAATGTATGTATCTAGTTGATTGATGAGTGTTAAATTTAGCGATCAGTTTGTCAATGTTAACACATGCAGGAACTAAAGTAATTGATTATGTAATCTGAGGGACTAATAGAGACCGATTGGTCAAACCAATTTCAGGGTAAAATTGATTGTCGATTCTGAGAATTGGGAACTTGGTTTTCTTATTGTAATATCAAGGACTAAATTGAATAGAGCTTATGGTATCAATAATCTGAACTTTATTCACTTTCTCTCTATTATGGTAAATTGAACACCAAATTGCAAATCAAGTGCTTGTGCTCGTAATGCATTTTCAGTATTTCAATAGGTTACTCTGATGCCCATCCACTCATATACCATGCCTTATTATGGTATGGATTTCCTATGTGGATGTGAAAAACCTGGATGTGCTCCTTCCCCATCATCAGTTTCAAAAGGGCATAAAAGGAGCGCTGATGATAATTCATTACTATAATAGGATCTTCTCCATTGATAGATCATATCGATTGTATTCTGTCAATAAGCTCTTTTTTTTTTTTTTTTTTATCGAGTGGGTGGTGCGACTCTACCATTTATTTTGTAGTGAAAGTTGTGTAATTTATCTGCATGCAGAAAAAAACTATATTTAGTTCAAGGTTTACTGAAAATGAGGAAGTGGTATGGAGGCCTGTTGATAATAGCTTTGGGTATGATGTTGTTTTTCCTCTACAACCTAAAAGGAATTCAGCCACAGAAGCAGTCAGCAAAACAATCAGCCTACAATTTCTTTAATAACCATACACCAGATGATTCTATCAAACAAAGCAGCAATCTTTCAGTAAACTCTTCCGAGATGGAACTAAAAAGGGTACCGAAACCAACAAGAAGGCCACATTTGGTACATGTTGCCGGGCTTGATGATCTGTATGGCATGAAAAATTTATCCAAAGGAGCTATGGATTCTGTGCTTATTTGGGATTCCTTACGTACCTTGCTGTCAAGGTCAGATGCTTTGGATGAAACGGCTCAAGGAATTAAAGAGGCTTCTGTAGCATGGAAAGAGTTGCTGTCCACCATTGAAAAGGACAAAGCTTCTAAGGTTAATAGGATGGATGGCCCTGAAAATCAAAACTGCCCATTCTCTGTGACCTCACCTGGTAAGGCTGAACTAGATAGTGGAATCACTCTTGATCTCCCCTGTAGTCTGGTTGTAGATTCTTCTATTACACTGATTGGAATCCCCAATGGACAAAACAGAAGCTTCCAGATTGACCTTGCTGGGCAAGAGCTAGAAGGGGAGCCAAATCCTCCAGTTATCTTGCATTATAATGTGAGTCTTCCAGGAGAAAACATGACAGAGGAACCATATATTGTTCAAAATACATGGACTAGTGATTTAGGGTGGGGAAAAGAGGAAAGGTGTCCGGCACATGGGTCTGCCAACATCCAAGAAGGTATATTTAGTAATTTTTCATTTTAATCGTTAATTTTTTATTTTTATAAGTGATGAGCAGTTATAGATATTTAATTGTTAAATTAGTCTATTCTGCACACTTTAATGGATAAAAAGCACTTTTTAACTAGAAATATCTTCCTTTTCTTGGAGAGGATGTAAAATTGTAAATTTATATCGTAACCAGGATGATGTCTTGTTTAAATATCATTTCCCCTCTACAATAGGCTATAGCTTTGTAAGACTAATCATATAATAATTCGTAACAAAAAGCTCTTTTGTTTTGTGTTATTGTGTTATTATTCTTGAGTGCAGTTGTTTAAGAGGGAGGCTTGCTGTAACTTCTAAATAATCTAACTGGATGTTGTAGTTGATGGACTTGTTCTCTGCAATGTGCAAGCAGTCAGAAGTAACACCAAAGGGAATGGAGATTTTGGTCAACCTGCTAGTGTACCTTCTAATATTTCCTCAGAAAGTGCACATAGAAATGCTATTTTCCCTTTTTCTGAGGGTAATGCTTTCACTTCCACGTTGTGGGTTGGTTCAGAGGGATTTCATATGACTGTGAATGGAAGGCATGAAACATCTTTTGCATATAGGGAGGTATGGTATGGGAAGAGAAATACTGCTAAAAACAAAAGCTTTTGATAGACTAGTCATTTTAACCTTGTACAGGTTTTATATGAATGCAGAACCTTGAACCGTGGTTAGTCAGCAGTATTAAAGTAGCAGGCAGTTTAAGTCTCTTATCAATCCTGGCTAAAGGTTTACCTGTTACTGAAGATAATGATATAGTTATTGATGTTGAGAATCTGAAGGCTCCTTCAATCCCCAAAAAAAGGCTTATTTTGTTAATTGGAGTATTCTCTACTGGAAACAACTTTGAGCGTCGCATGGCCCTGAGGAGGTCTTGGATGCAATATGAGGCTGTACGTTCTGGAGAGGTTGCTGTCCGATTTTTCATTGGGCTTGTAAGCAATGCATTTTAAACTTGTACAAGTGAAACTATACATTAGTATAATTCTTGTTCTAGTTTAGCACTAATTCTGCCTCGGAGAATTTTGTTAAAGATCTGCTTTCCTGGTTATTTATGCACTTCTCTTTGTTTGAAAGAAATATGGATGAAATTGGCTGGTTTATAAAGGAATTGATGAATACTGACCTTCATTGTTAATTTGTTACGCGTATAATCAGTCAATGGTTCCTAAGTCAAGCTCTTCTCTTGGCTTTGTTTTATGATTCCTTAGATCAATTTGTAAAGTAGTTTAGTACAACTGAGGACTAGAGTGCTAGTGCCATATTCATTAAGGAATATACTCAAGAAATTACATTATGTAGAATGACAGTATGAAGTGGTTGGGATCTTAGCTGAATTGCTCAAGTTGGATTCATTATTAAAATGAATATTTAATTTATTTTAGTTTTTAGCACAGGAAAATGGTGATTGAAAGCTAAAACCAAAGCTGCTGATCTCTAGCACTCTAGCCCATAAAATTCTGTATCTTGGAGTCCACCTAGCATTCTAAATTATAGCATTTTTTTTAAAATGTTTTTCTCTTTTCAAATAATTGTTGGGTGACATTTATTTGATTTTATTGCAGCACAAGAACAATAGGGTTAATTTTGAGTTATGGACTGAAGCTCAAGCATATGGAGATATTCAATTAATGCCTTTTGTAGATTACTATAGTTTGATTTCTTTGAAGACAATTGCAATTTGCATTATGGGGGTAAGTTGATTAAGATATTATGCACATAATATATTGGGATTGCTATTGTTTATCTCGATTCAAATTATTGAGTCAACTGCTTACAGCCTAAGATAGAGTGGAATGAAGGTATATATACACTTTTTTTTGGTGTGGTATGAAGTTTTACACTTAATTGCACTTTTGATTCTTCAAATGTTGTAATTATACAATTTTGGTCTCTTTGATTTTTTTGTTAAATATTTAACAAAAGCATTGGATAGTAGTACAGTTGCTAAAATGTTACCTGACGCATATGGTGGTTTAAATTACACTTTTGGTCTCTAAGGTATGGCAATTCTGAGGAATCAAAATTGTAATTAAGAGACACCAAGATGTGTTGGGCAACATGTTAGTTTCCATATATTGAGTATCTCATCAACAAATTTTGATAAAAATTTAACTAAAGATTTACGGAGGGACCAAAATTACACAATTTCGATAAAGGAGGGATGCACAATTGCAATACTTGAAGGACCAAAGTGCAACTAAGCCAAAGTTCTAATAGTCCTTTGCACTGATAAATATTTTACAATTTATAATGAAATAAAAAATAGAAAAATATGGAAATAATTTTTAAATCATATGATTGAAAAGTTTGATTGCATGAGTTGTGATTTTCAAATGTTGTAATTAGACAATTTTGGTCTCTTTGATTTTTTTTTGTTAAATATTTAACAAAAGCATTGGATAGTAGTACAGTTGCTAAAATGTTACCTGACGCATATGGTGGTTTAAATTGCACTTTTGGTCTGGTTGATCTGCATGTATACACTTTAATTAAAGTTCTAACTTAAGAGCTCTTCAAGAGTTAATTATTCCTGTAATTATGGTTCTAACTTAAGAATGCCAAGAAACAGACAGCCCAAGAACAGAAAGGGGAAAGCTTGAGGGATACAACTGAAAGAGTAATCAAAATTAGAAAAGAAATAGGAATTATCAAAACAGTAAACTTATATTGAAATTGTTGTGAAAGATGTGATACAAAATAAAAATAAAAAACACTAATTCCTAGTCCTAAAAGATCATGTAAGACACTTTGTATTATAAAGATCCAATAATGATATTCTGAGTTATTCTTTCTAACAACCTTTATTTCTGTGACAGTGTCATTTTTTATCTAAGCAATGGCTTTTGTAACTTTATCTGTTTATCAAAATCAAGAAGTTGCCTGTAACTTTTTTCAAGACCATAAAATGATTTCAACAATTGAACAATTGTTATCCATCTATTCAAATATATCATTTAAAAGTTGTGTAGACTCTCTATTTTGGCCATTACTTTTTACAAGGTATTTAATGTGGTCTTATTTTTTAAAATTGCAGACAAAAATCATCCCTTCTAAATACATAATGAAAACAGATGATGATGCCTTTGTTAGGATTGATGAAGTGCTTTCGAGCCTTAAAGAAAAGCCATCCAAAGGCCTCTTATACGGTCTCATATCTTCTAAATCATCTCCTCAGAGGGATGAAGGCAGCAAGTGGTACATCAGTGAGGAGGTATTCATGCCTGTATGGTGCTATTAATTAATTACATTATCATTTTCCCCAAATTTATTTATATTCTTAATTATTATAATTTCAGGAATGGCCACATGATACATACCCACTATGGGCACATGGTCCTGGCTATGTTATCTCTCGAGACATAGCAAAATTCATTGTCAATGGCCACCAAGAGAGAAAGCTCAAGGTAAGAATTTCTTCTTTCCCATTACAGGATGGCAGATTAAAAATGTGTTTACTTTAGAGTCTTTTCGATATTTCAAGGATATGCTTGTTAAAGTTTTTTTTTTTAATTAGTATTTTTTATCAAATATATTTCAAAGTAGTTAATTTTTTTTTAAAAAGTTGACAGTAAGTCACCTTAGACATACTGGGCTATATATTCTTTTTCTCTCAACCATGATAAGAGAATGAGGAAAACAAAATGTTAAACCAATATAAAATATACAATGAGAAAATGAAAATGTTAGGAGAAGAAAGGAAAACATATATAAAATTTATGAAAAAATTTAAAATATAAATGACAGTAGAATGAGAGACTGAAAAAGAATACAGAGGAGATACCATTAAGGAGATACACATGATAATTTGCATTGACTCTTAATCCATACTTTCATTCAATGATGTAAATGCATTGGATGATGCACTGTGTGAAAACTTTCTTCTTGCTAGTTGTAAGTCACCTGACATATTATCTCAACCTATGATAAGAGAACGAGGAAAACAAAATGTTAAGTCAAGATAAAAGAGACATTGAGAAAATGGAAATTTCTGGAGCAGAATGTACAAGAATAATGAAGGAATTTTAATTTTACAAAATTAAATTAGAGAATTTATTAGATTTATAACAATAACATTTATTCATTTTTTTATTTAATTAATAGTACCTTAAATTATTCTCACTGTTCCTTTTTAAGTGTCCTTAAGGTTTTATGGAGAAACCAAAAAATTTCTTGACTTTAATAAAATGTTTATGAGATTTTCTATTTTACCCTTTCCATATTTACATCAAATAAATGTATACATGTAACCTAATTAAATATTTTGTCTAAATAACAATATAGTAAACAATGTTGTGTTGAATTTTGAAGATGCCAGCTAAACAGAAACAAAAATCTGTCAGAAACGGCACACTTAGAAGAGAATGTAGGAATTATTTATATATCCTCTACTATTTTCTTTAACTTTTTTATTTAGACAAATAATAATATATTCCCTTCGTACCAAATAAAATACAATATTGATTTAAACATTCTTTAAACATGCATAAACGGCGCACAGAAACGTGTGTATATATATGTATATATAAGTTTATAATATATCGGGGAATTTAGCTGAGTTTTAAAAACTGTAACAATTTTTTATTTTATTTTATAGTAATATATAATATTTTAACTGTAATAATAGTGTGTTTAAGTATTAAAGTTTGAAACATTTTAGGTGCGTGATCACGGTTTGGAGATCCATTGAGCTTTAAGAAGCTTTTACAATTTTTAAAAAATGTAACAATTTTTTGTTTATTTCATAGTTTACAATATATAATAATATGGGTTGCATATTGGTCTACTGGGTGTTAAAGACTATAACAGTTTTAATTATGTCTATTTAATATTATGAATTAAAATTTTATTTGTGAATTTTATTTCTACATAAATGGTCTTACAGTAGGAAATAAATTTTATTGTGTGTGGAAATTGATAATATTCCAACTGTAATGGTCAAGAAAAGTTTAGGTGTATGCTACATAGATATATAAATAGATATAGGGTGTGTTTGGTAAGGCTAATAAGCTAGTTCTTATGTATTTGATTAATTTATAAGTTAGTTTGACTACTATAAGGATATCACACTCGAGAGTCTACTCAAACTCATGGGAGGTGTGCAAATTCGACTTGTAAACCCGACTCTTATTTCATATCTAATAAAAAAAAATATTCATAATACCAATTTTATAATATTAAAATAAACAAGTTCATACACCAACCAAATATTAGTTATCAAACTGATAAGATAATTAAATAACTAAAACAACACAAATGTTATCAAGTTTAAATGTCTCATTCATCTAATCCTCTAAGAAAATCATCTCCGAGATCATGCAACTTCAGATGAAAATTGTTCATCAACATTATCATCAAAAAAATTTATTATCAAGATTAGCTGCGTCTAGAATCATTTAAACTTGTTTCAGCTAAGTCAACATTTACACCATATCTTCAACCTCAACACTGTATCCTTCTTTAGTTATCCATTCATTATTAGACTCAATCTCATCAAATAAGAGAGCAACACAGTTTTTCTAATTTGTTTGTTTCTCAACTTAAAGTTATACATCTGCAAGTCTGCAAGTCTGTTTGTCTTCCAAAAAACGATTTTACTCAGGATAACCTTGTATAAGAGAGTCCAGTATTATCTTAACTATACATGGGTGTATTAGTAAAAAAGTTTAATTGTGATCATTGCACTGCTCCTATGTTTGCCCTGTCACATATGTCTTTATTGAACAAAATTTTGTATTATTTATTATTTTCAATGTCTTCTGATGGAAGATCACCTTTATTTGACTGCCTTTTGTTATATATTTCTTAGCTCTTTAAACTGGAAGATGTTGCTATGGGCATATGGATTGAACAGTTCGCAAATGGTGGTAAAGAAGTGCGTTATATGAATGATGAGAGGTTTTATAATGCCGGATGTGAATCAAATTATGTACTTGCCCACTATCAAAGCCCAAGGATGGTGCTTTGCCTTTGGGAGAAATTGCAGAAAGAACGCCAACCACTATGCTGTGAGTAGATTATATCTATGTTTTTATACTTGTAACAGTTGATTCTGAGGTCTTAGCTTTCTTAAATGTTTAGGTTATATGTAACTTACCACTAATCATCTTACATCTATGTTGTATCCTATTATTCATTTATTCGTTCATTACAATCATTTCAGCAGAAACAATTAGTTCAATGCTTAAAACTGTTTTGTAACTCCTGGCATTTTGGTGCTGAACAATGAACATTGAATTCTTGATGGATGAAAACATCGTATTTTTGGTCCTTCAAAATATTACTTTTCCTTTTAATCTCTCATTTTTAAGGGGTTATATCTGGTCCCTCTATAAATACCACTACTTTCCATTTGGTCCCTTGTATCCTATAATACTACTGTAGCATGTATATAAACACTATACAATATTCTGCATTAAAGGCTTAATCAGTGTAAGTATACTAGGAGCCAGTTAGTCCAAAAATAATGGTTATCTTATATCATGCTTAAAAAGTAATTCCATATTGATTATAAAAATGAAAAGTTAGTTGTTGTTTAGTGGGTAGAGAGAGCAAAATCAAACTCAACTCATAATCAGATTATGACTAAGCGTGCCACTAACATGGATAACTATATAAAATTGGAGTAGGATTGAAATGGAAACTACTGGTGCTTCCCACAGCTTCTTTTCCAATAGTAATAATAGTCAAATGAAGACTTAACCATGCATGCATTGAATTTGAACATTGTGTGGGAAACTGGGGAGCAGTTACTTCTCTTAGTCAATTCCTTAATAACCTTACTACGTCTATATCGAAGACAACCTATGTATCCACCTGTTAACCCCCATTAATTTTAACAATTCATAGTCATATATGTTACTCGTATAGAAGTTTTTACATTATTTAAGATGATTATGATAAAAATGTTCTTAATTGGATGTCACTGTGAAGTTTATGTTCACATAAATATTTAACCCCATTAACATCTCCTACATACTAAAATCTCCTTTGTTCGAAAGTAATTTAAACAAAAGATAAACTATTTATTTATTTTTATTTCAAATGCATATTATATATAAGACACTCATCACCATTTTTGATAAAAGTATGGCATCAAACATTAGGATACACGTAAGGTGGAATTTCAGCAATGCGCAATTGGAATTCTTGACTAAGTTTTTTTTTTAAAAAAAAAATGTAAGATAGCTTGTGAGTGTATTATAATATTTTATATTGTTAGTGTGTTTATTACTTCTTCTTCTAAGATATCATAAAAGCCATTCAAGTATCTTATACAAGGGATTCTCGTTTTAAGTGATGATGTATAGTTATTGAATAAACCCTTCGTCCACAATAATAGCAGCCCAAAATTTCAAGGAATTTGAGAAATAAAAGCAGTATAAATTTAGGAAATGTTAGTATTATTAGATAAAGTTCATATTGAATTAAGGATTATAGTAAATCATTCTTCTCAAAATTTCATTTTATACTCATAATAATAGTATTAAAAACTTTACAAAATTTATATGGATAAGTTCATCCGTGTTCAGAAAGATTGGAATATTTTATATGCATCCATCACCAGAACCACAACTTTTTTTTTTTTACGTGGTTGTTAGTTATTCACTAACTATTAAGTCAACGTCTGAAGGCAAAGCTACAATCTTCACTGTTCATAATTACTTATACGCAACCTCAACCTTCAACCATACAACTCATGGATTGCCACGTGCTTAGCCGCAAAGTTAAACTTTTAAATTTGTATTAATTAATTAATCTGTGGGTCACTAAACTAACAACTAACGTTAATCATAAGCAAATCTAGGGATACTTACGTCATTTCATTTCACGGATTCACAAACTTCGTTTTATCTTAGAAGAGGCGTGACGACTTCACGCTCTTGTCCTCGCGTCACACATATAACCTTTCAGCGAAGTGTCTAGAAAGAGAGGAAATACAAACACGATACGACACCGTGTTCGAGGGGCATTACTGAGTTTTCATGCCACGCGCACCGACGTGGTTATTAGTGTGTTGGGATTAAGCACCCTTTTAAGTATCATGTGCGCATAATTCGAAGCAGACACATACATAGAGGTGAAAAAAAGAGAAGCCCTAATTTTGTCACTGTTCTCTTCTTCTTCTTCTTCTTCACAGAAAACTCCAAATCTTCTCAAATTCAATTAAGGAAATTCTAGTTGGTTGATTTCGTTGCGGAACGGCAATTGAGGATGATCGTGAGCCCCAAGATGGTAGCGGAAGCGGAAATTATCTGTCAGCAGACCATTCCGATGTTGGACGTGAAGTATCATATTTGCGTTGCGCAAGAACACAACGTCGAGGTCGAGGTTTCGCCCAAATCGCCTTCACCTTCTGTTCCGATCTTTGGCCAAGTATGATTTTTATCTCAATCCCTTTGTCTTTTTTTTTTTTTTCCTTTCGGGTTTGATTTTAATTGCGGTTATTATTGGTTTGATATGCTTGAAGGAATTGGTTTTTGAGTCGTCTTTTTAGGTTAGTTTATTGTCAAATCTGAATCGGGTTTGTGAATTTGATTTTGTTTCTTTTTATTGATAAATGTGAGAAGATCAAATACTCCTCTGGGTATGTTTGGTATAGAAGAAATAAGTAGAAATGATGAAAATAGAGAAGGATTAAGCTGAGAAAAGACAAATAGGTAAGAAATAGATTGAATGTTTAATTGTTTGGTAGAGAGGAGAAATATGTGAGAAAGGAGAAAGTATTTTGAAAGTTGAGTAATTTGATAGAAAATAAGAATAATGATAAATTGATGAACATAAATAGTTGAGGAATATAGAGTAGTCTCATCAGTTTTTTCTCCTCCCTAAACCAAACAATCAAAATTAGCTCTCCTCTCTACCAAACTAGGGACTAGTGTTTGTGGAGTTTATGAATCTGAATTTTGGAAGTAGAATTTGGATTTGGATGTTTATTTATCGCCATTAACACGTAGGTTCCTCACTCAGTTGAAATTTATAATTTATTTATCGTCTTTTAGTTGTTTCGAGCTGTTATGCTTTGTGAGTTTAATGGTCAGGTTCATGTTTATTCTTTAACACTTTGATTCGATCTCTTTAATTTTGATGTGCTGACTTTTGTGTTACATGTTTGTTAGGCAGTGAATCACTCTGATATCATTAAACGTTCCAGTATGGAGACCCCTGAAGTGAGTTTTGTCCCAAATGCGCGTTCTGGTAGCTATGCTGAGATTGGGCCGCGGGTTTCTATGGATGATGAGCACATTTGTATTGACGATCTAGGTGCTCATCTTGGATTTGTGTTCAAGTACCCGATACGGAGTGCTTTTTATGCAGTTTTTGATGGTCATGGAGGGCCTGATGCAGCTGCTTTTGTTAAGAGGAATGCTATGAGATTATTTTTTGAAGATGCGAACATGCTGCAGACATATGATACTGATGCGTTCTTTCTAGACAAGTTAGAGGATTCCCATAGGAGAGCTTTTATACGGGCAGATCTTGCCTTGGCTGATGAACAAACTGTTAGTAGTTCATGTGGAACTACTGCATTGACTGCCCTTGTACTTGGAAGGCACTTGCTTGTTGCTAATGCTGGTGACTGTCGGGCAGTTCTTTGCCGGAGGGGTGTGGCTGTTGAGATGTCTAATGATCACAGGCCAAGTTTTCTGCCGGAACAGCGGAGGGTGGAGGAGGTAGGTGGATTCTTTGATGATGGATACCTCAATGGTTATCTTTCAGTAACCCGTGCCCTTGGGGATTGGGACTTGAAATTTCCACTCGGTGCTGCATCTCCTCTTATTGCTGAGCCAGATGTTCGACTGGCCACATTGAGTGAGGAGGATGAGTTCTTGATCATTGGGTGTGATGGGATTTGGGATGTAATGTCAAGCCAAGTTGCAGTTAGTCTTGTTCGCCGAGGATTAAGAAGGCATAATGACCCACAGAAGTGTGCTATGGAACTAGTCAAGGAAGCATTGCGCCTGGATACATCGGATAATCTCACTGTGATTGTTGTGTGTTTGTCGCCCATTGAAACCATTGTTGAATCATGTCCACCCCAAAGGCGAAGATTCAAAGCTTGCAGCCTGTCTGAAGAGGCCCGTAATAGGTTGAAGAGCTTGATTGAGCGAAATTGACTGTAAATGCAATTCTTGTGATTCACAAATGTTCCTTTATTAAAAGAAATTATCTGTTTTTTAGGCTGTTTCAGAGAGCTAAAAAGCAGCCAGCAGTTTTGTAGGGATAGAAGAGATATTTGGTAAGGGGTAGAGGGGGTTCAGACCTATTTAGTTCTGGGTTTTGTTGGTATAGAGACGATCGTAATTTTGGCGGATTAGATTCGGTGGCCACCATGGCCGTTCCCATTTTAACAGTTTCTGCTGCTGTAAATAGAAATGATTTTAGAGGCTTTCTCAGTAGTTCTCTGGGTTGCATGCCACTAAAAATTGATACTCATTTCAAATTTATTTCATATTTACTTAGATGAGGTGTCGTCAATAGCCGAATGCATAGCTAATTTCATGTTTGAGCCTTGTTTATTGTTCCTGACCCTCTCCATGTTTTATGGATGGATATGCATGGCCCATCTTATCACTGTAGGACCTATGTAATGGGGCAATATTATCGTTTGGCATCATACAAGTTAATACCTTATCACATGTGATGAATTTTTTCGGTTATAATAGAAATATTATTTTCAACTTGTGTTGTTTTGTCCTCTAGGAGGGGGGAATGGAGCCTGTCAGTTGCCCTAGTCCAACCAAATACTTAGAGGCTTTGGTAAGGTGTGTAAGGCCGTTATTTCGTTATCTAAATCTTGCAAACGTATGACTAGGGAAATTTGTTGTGTGGCATCCTTATTCCCAGATGTTCCAACTATCAGATCCCTTCTTTTCCAGATCCTAAACATATGGCAGCCGTTTCTGCCCCAAGAAGATTTGTATAAGTATGTAATGTAACCTCTAATTGATTATGACCATGAAACTGCAATCTCAAATATATAGTTGTAAAAACTATTTAGTATTTGTTTTTTCGGTGAATATAAAACTCTCTTAAAACGATTTCTTGTTGAGTTTTAAACCTTTAATTTAAGGGAGTGATGATAATGGTAATACTAGTGGGTTCAGATAACAGTGTGGTAACAATAATAGAAAGAGCCATTATTAAAGAAATCTGAATTAAAAATTCAATTTTCTTGATTTTTAAAATAAATTTAAGTTTTTCAAAATTTTATAAAAAAGGTATTTCAATATCTTATCATGCATTGAATTTGACATAGTAAAATATTTAGTACAGACCTGACCAATGTTCTGCAAATTATGCTCTGCAAAGTACATTAATTTATTTCATTAAGTGTATGCTACTCCAATGAGTTTGTTATCAAATCAAAACCCAACAAAGATGCAGCATCACAGCAACAAAGAACTCCTTAAACGTGTTTACACTTCAACTCTTGATTGTATGTATAGAAAAAACAAATATATGAGGAAATAAACAAAAAATGCCTCTTCCACTCAAATGTTCCCATTACAAATCATTTCCAAAACTGTAATTGCTTTTTTAAAATGATGTTTTCAAATTATGGAAAATTGAAAAATCAAATATCATGAAAAGTTGAATTTTGAGAATGACAAATTATACTCGAATTTATCATTTAAAAAAATAATATTTGTGTATATTTAAAAAAAAATCATGTCATGATATTTTTTATAAGTAACTTTTCATGTTGTAATAAAACATGAAAGTATTTTTTAGTCAAACACGATGTTAATTAAAAATAATTTTAAGAAAACAATGTCCCTGCTTAATTTAATTCGATTCTAACTTGTTGGTCCAAAAAGCACAGCCATGCGAGAAAGTAGAATAAATAAAAAGCAATTTAGCAATAATTAACAGAAAAACATGAGATTTAAAAAAGTGCAATAAAAAATAGTAAAGAAGGGGAAGAAATGCATCTAAGGGCTGAGATGGTAGGGAGAGTTAATCGGAAACATTAGTTATTTGTCATTTTTAATTTTAATTTATTAGAATTATAATATTATAATGTGAGAGATGAAGGAGTTTATATATAATTATATAATAAAGAGAAAGAGCATGGGTTGTGTGGTGTGTTAGGTCGTGAGAGGAAGAGTAACAACTAACTCAAATCAAATCAAATCCGAAGACAGAGAAGAATCATGGCCATGGCAAGCTTGGCTCGAAGGAAGGCTTACGCTGTCGTTTCATCATCCAGGTCGTCGCTTTTCCTCACAACTTTCAGGGGATTCGCATCCGGATCTGACGAGAACGATGTCGTCGTCATCGGCGGCGGTCCCGGCGGCTACGTGGCCGCCATTAAAGCCTCGCAGTTAGGTCTCAAAACCACTTGCATCGAAAAGCGTGGAGCTCTCGGCGGCACCTGTCTCAACGTTGGATGCATCCCTTCCAAGGTTCATTACCTTTTCATTTTCTTCTTCACGCTTTGTTTTTCCTTTATTTTAATGAATTTTTTCTTTTCTTTCTGTACGGGATTGGGAATTTGGTTTCCTGATCGTTTATATTTTCTGCGTCGTTTCTGATTGCTGTCTTTTTTTTTGGAAGAGATTAAAAGGAAAAACTCTTGAATTGGGGATTTTCGTAGTTAAAGGCCTTATTTTTGGCGTTGCAGATTTTTTATTTTTTTTTGGAGTGAGAGGATGATGTTTTGTTATGGTGAGGTGGTGGTGGTGGTGGTGGT
>Ga0123341_1000174_pt1 | contig 32164 bp, 30 predicted proteins | sample Turbeapinknodule_FD_89959 | JGI IMG/M metagenome (GOLD analysis project Ga0123341, IMG submission 89959) | Root nodule microbial communities of legume samples collected from Mexico - Turtle bean Mexico pink nodule | ecosystem: Host-associated > Plants > Roots > Nodule | place: Mexico: Nepantla...
CAAAGCTTAAAGTTCAGAATTACAACCCAATCCTATTCCACACACTTAAGAATGATCCAAAGCTCTTTCAAATCTTGGAAAAACTGTTTTGATAAACTCTTTCTCTTACTCCAAGATTAGGAGTGTAAAACCACCTTTATATAGACCATCCAAGTGGTCAAAAGCATTTAATAAAGGAGGCAAGTTAGTTAGGATCATTTAAAACATATTAAAACCGCTTAACAGAATTCTGTTAAGGTTTTCATGAAAACAATCGATTGTTTTGTCGAAACAATCGGTTGAATTGACTTGACAACAAAGTCAAGCTTTTCAAAACCTTTTTCAAAAACTGCTAAGGTAAAACAACCGGTTGAAATTGCAACAACATTTTAGAAAACTCATATTTTCAAAAGGTTAAAGATTCAAATGAACTTGGATCATCTTAAGGAGTGAATTAATAAGTTTCAAACAACTAGACAACACACACACACCCAACAACAAGGTCTTCAAGTTTTCCTCTTGGATTTGGAGACATCAAAGCATCTTGTTCAACCGATGATACACCTCAACCCAACAACCCAAGATGGCCCAAGAGATCAATTAGATAACCTAAATGGATGGACCAATATGCAATCTAATAAGTTAGAAAAAGAGATCATATTATCATAAGAATATATGTTTGTAAGGTCCAAGGGTCCATAGTGCACCTATTTATGGTACTGATACTAAAATGAATGCATCAAAGATTTTGTGGCATAATTAGTGTATTCTCTCTTCTCTCAGTATAGTTGTAGCAAAAACCTAGTAATGATCACTTCTAGAGCAACAAAAATGGTCTTCTATACATCTTTTTACGTTGGGAATTAAATAATTTAAATGTAAAAATAAAATTAAATTATAATGTACTATCAAATTTGTTACTATAATATGTGATATTATATTAAAATACAGAATTCATATAATATAATTTATCTATATATTTATAGCGGATTTAGAATGTTAATCTTTCTTTGTAACTTTCATATCAGACTAACTCATGTATTTTCATACTAATCACTTTTGATCCTCTCCTTTCTCCTTTCCCTAGACTGTCTAAGACGTGTAAATAATTCGAACTTGCTAAAGCAAAGTCAATATACTAAACCAACACAAATATCAAATGCATGAAAGGTACGTATAATATGAAAGTTGTTCTCATCGTATGTCTCTTTTAAGAAAATACTTATAATTATATACTCGTATATTTCTTATAAAGAAATACCATATAAATAATTTTAAAAAAATATTGATTTCTTTTACACTTTCCACTGTTTTCTCTTTATATGTGGTACCTAATGCAAAGTGACATTGTCCTTTATTATTTTCTTTCTTTTACACATGAAACATGTTTTTTTTTCTAAATTATCTGTTACTCAATACTTTTCCTTCAAACCACCGTAGTTTATATATTATTTTCTCTATACTTTTCCTTCAAAACAAAAATAGTTTATATTGTGTGAGATTAAGTTCGATATTAATCTTTCAAATTTAAATTGTGTTTTTTTTTATCTTATGTAATTTGAAAAAAATGTTTGTATAATAAAAATATATTTTAGGCTTTAAATTATTATATCTCATAAAAACCGAACTATTAATCGTGTGATCATTCGTCGTTTAACATGAGAGTATATGAACGTACATTATACGTTTGCCTTTCTAGGGTTTTATCATATTAAGCGTATTTGATAAAATTAATCAATAAGCTAATCACAAATTGATAAATTTGCTCAAAGCTATCAAGTTATCAATCAGAAGTAAATCCAGAACTTGACTTTAAGGGAGTAAGAACAAACGCATTTAGATTTTATTTACCAACAACTTTTGGAAGAAGATGTCAAAACAAGAAAAACACCATTGAAACAATAATGACTTTTATTACTCTCCGTAGCTTGTTTTTTTCTATTGTGACACTTTCCTACATTAGTTGACGTTGTTGTTTGTGACACTCTCCATAGAGATTTTTCGTTATACAAAGTCCATTATCAAGAAATATTCCTCCTCATGTTCGGGAATTAGAAATTTGTTTGACAGATTTTTAAATTTTTTAAATATATAGAGGAATACTTATTTTTTTAGGCAGGAAAATAAAAAGTATTTCACCACTTATTTTAAGTTTGTGAAGAATAACTCCACTAATTGCATTATATTTCGTTCATCGTACTTTTTTCTTTTTATTTAATGCAAACAATTGCGTGTTCATATAATTTTAGATCTTATGGTAAACGTCTCGTTAACGTTGTATATATGTAATGCAAACAGTCGTCGTACGGTCTCAACTGGTTTGACGACAAATGTATCTTGTTGAACGTTGACCAGAACATCACATCGGCCGAGCTTTCTTAGTCGACAAGGACTCGGTGCACCCTTCTTCCTACGGTGACTATCGAGATCACCACCAGCTCATTATTATGCGGGACCACCTCCCTCAGGTCAGCCTTAGTGAAGTAGAGGTCGGGCTTCGCCGACTGGTCAAGGTCCCGAGCCTTTACTGCCATCACTTCTCTCGCATACTTCCTTCGTTGGGAGGCGATGCATCCTCTCCCTGAAAATCCTCCAGAGATTGTGTTGACCTTGCCATGGACAGGCACCTCGTGTCCTTGATCCTCCGCTGGAGTCTCATCCTTCGATCCTTCCTGACCTCCCTCTCGATACTCCTTTAGGAAGCCATCCCTCACCAGTCCTGCCAACTAGTATCCAATGGTTATGCAATTTTCCACATCGTGCCCAAAGGCCTTGTGGAACTCGCACCAGGTATCCTTACTCGGCCCCAAGTTCCTATCAGTCTTTGTGGGGAACCTCAACTTATTAGCCATACCCGATACAACGAGCAACTCCTTGTAGGTTATCTTGAACTTATGTCGAAACAGTAGGTCACCCTTTGCTTTTGACCTAGTCTGGTGCACGTCGAGTTGGCAGTCTCTTCTATGTCACAGCTTCATGCACTCTCATGGTTGGGCACGAATTCTCTCACGGGGCTTGGTCTGCCCAGTGTTCCCACGCTTCACCGTCATTACTTCCTCCGCATCGATGTGGGCAATAGCTCGTCGTCGGATCTCGCCAAACGTCTTTGCCCGATTCCTTATCAAAGAATCATTGAATGACCCTGACAGAATCCCCCGCTCGAAGGCATGGACTATCAAAGCCTCGTCCTTAGTGTGGAGCTTTACCACCAACGCTCCAAATCGGTTTAGGAAATCCTTCAAGGGCTCCCCCTGATGCTGCTTCACCCCGAAGAGGTCGAAAGGGACGGGGGTGGAGCTCGGTTAACTATGAATTGTTCCCTGAACAATGAAGAGAACTGATCGAATGAGGTTATATGGCCATCAAGAAGGCCAATGAACCAATCCAACGTTGTGCCTGCGAACATACCCATGAACAGCTTGAAATGCATGGCGTTCAATCCTCCTGAAATCATCATCTAAGTATAGAAAGCCGTGAGGTGGGCCTCCGGGTCTTCTGTACCTGTAAAATTAATTTTGGGAGTCATGAAGTTCGTAGGTATGACGACATCCATGATTTCCTGTGAAAATGGCATGGGGCGAACCCTAGTTGGGATAGGCGGGCTCCGTTCTCCTGCGGCACGCTCACCCAACTGCTGTAGATCTCTATGCAATTTCTCATTGGCCTTGCATAACTCTTTGTTGCTTGTCCGCAACGCGTCCAGTTTGACCCTGAATTGGTCTTGCCTGAGGGCCTGCTCGACTCAGACCTCAACCAAAAGCCTCTCCTGGTCAGCCTTGGATGATGCCACTGTCTCCTGGAGAGTGTTGATAGTCTCCATGAGTTGTTGTATGGTGATGTCACCTCCCTCCTGTCCAGATGAACCTTGTCTTGTATTCCTCATATCGCCTGATAGCTTTTCACAACTGTGGATGGGACCTGGTTTTATCGGGCCCCACGGTGGGTGCTAAATGTTCTTGCTAGGTGACCTGGTCGCCGATTGACTTTGAAGACAAGCTCTGACTCCGTCTGTCTCTGCTGGAATATGCTCTTTCCTTTGGATGTGTTGTAACACGACTCCATTTGAAACAGAGGGGGCCCTACTTGTTGATTGCACTCCGACGATCAAGTCAATATAGGGCTTATAGAAATAAGAAGTAAGTGAGTAGTTTAAGTCTTAGAAACAGCGTACCTTCAGTTGGGATCTCAAGTCCCTTTTTATAGACTACCTCTAGGTTAGCTCTGGTAACAACCTTCTCTCACGAGAACCTTATCTCGAGTGAAAGTATGTTTAATGGGAGAAGAGTTTGTTACAATGCGCATAATCTTAGCGCTGCAACTGCACAAAATCTTATCTCCTTGGAGTGTATAAAATCTTAACAGAATAACCACCAGGGTACCAACTCATGTACCAACATCAAAGGTTTAATCTGTCCCTTGGAGGCATACAAGCCCTCACGTACAACGCATGCAACCTGCTCCCCTAAACCCTAGTGCTCTTGGGCTCGGGCCTATGGAGAATATTTTACTTGTACTAGACCCGAGTGGACTAAATGCACCCCTAGGCCCAATAACGCTCTTCGTTGACCGACCAGACCTTATACGCAAAGGAATTATATTAAGTATATGAATGAGAGTCAATACACGTATACCTGAGGCCCACTCGCGTGGCCCGTCAGTCTTGACTCGATGACCAAGTTGACCTGTCTAACACAGACGCTGATGTCCGACCACCTGAGCTCTACGTGCTGTAGTCTAGTACATTTTTCTTGAATAAATTTCAGTTTTAATTTTTTAATTTTCTAGTTTATTTTTCTTAAATAAAAAAGAACTAGAATATTATTTTTGAATTGTGAAAAAAAAGAATTTGTGTTTAAATGTTAAATATTGAGATGAATTAGACACATGTTAGAAAAGAAAATATGATTAAATACCTATTCAAATGTAGTTGGAATTGTGATACATGAAAATTTAACAAGATGATTAGAGCAGAGAATGACAAAACATAAAGTAATGAGACCAATTAAACCAAGTGAGTGTGTGAAACTTAAACAATTTTGAGAGTTTTACTAATGAATTGACAGTTGTGGTTGCTTAATTTTTATTTTTTGTTACATCATAAAATAGCATGAAGATGATTGAGGCATTTGTGTTAATTAGGAACCCAAGGCCAAATAGTCAACCTTTATCTTATTAGAATTCCATTTTTTATATCCCTTTTGGGCCAAGAATTTTTGTTATTATTGCACCCTAACCTTTGATGATACTGTACTGGACGAGAACTCGTAGCGCTCGAGCTCGTTGGTCATACTTCGGCATTTCCCTCAGACAGGTCAGCTCGACACATGGGTTTCATTGTCTTTGTGACTGGGTCCCAGGTATACGTATATACTGGCTCTCATACAGACATATAAGATAATCCTTTATGAATTGCTAAGGTAAAGACATTAAATAGGCCTAGGGGTGTACTTAGCTCGTCCAGGCCTATTACAAGTGTGATGGGTCACGCGTTTGGAATCAGGTACTTGTGCAATAGCCCATATTCATGCATTCGATATAATTCCTCGCGTATAAGGTTTGGTTGGCCAGCGAAGGGTATCGAGGGATCTAGGGGTTCATTTAGCGCATTTAAACCCCACATAGGAAAAACATCACGTGTAAGCCCAAGCCCAATACGTTAGGGTTTATGGAATGTTATGCATGCATGGTACGGGGGGTCGCAATTAGTTGTTTGTTGCATGATATAATCTTAAAGATAGGAGCATGAATTCGTAATTACTTGTGGTCTACGCCTTAGAGGCAAAAGATAAAAGATAATGTCTCAGTTATATTCCAGTTGAGATTTTATTCTTTCTGGAGTCATTGCATATGTTATATGAAAACGCAGACAAATATACTGAAAAGCAGTTTAGACCCCAAGAGTGGTTGCCCAGGTGGTTATTTTGTTAGGGTTTGGTGCACCCAAAGGAAATAAAATTCTACACGGTTGTGCTGTTAAGATTACGCACCCTATAGCAGAATTATTATTATTGAATATACTCTCACTGGAGATAGGAGCCTCGTGAGGGAAGGTGGTTGCCAGTGATAACCAAGCGATATTCTATAAAAGGGGCTTAAGGTCCCAGGTGAAGGTACGCAATTCTGAATACACTTTTTGAATGCTGAAACTAGTTGTTTCTTATTCTTTGTCAAGCCTTTACTGACTTGATCGTCGGAGTGCAAATGGCCGTAAGGGCGCCCTTTTGTCTTTACAGGTTAAGCTTCCAACAACCAAGAGAAGTGCAGATTCCAGAGGAGACAAGCGGAGCCCAAACCAGTCGTCGAAGTCAACCGACAATCAAGTCAACCGGCAAGAACAAATACATTTTCCTACCCTTTAGCATGTTTAAGGAAGGAGAACATATATGCAATACATATAGAAAATGAATGGTTGGTTCTGATTGCTAAAAGCACAAAAAGTTGAAAATAGGAAGAATTTATTCCTATTGATGAAAATCAAAGAGAAAAAGAAAAAGGAAAAAGAAATCATGTTGAAAATCATGAAAAGTAGAAAGAAAAATGAGGAAAAATGTGAACTCAAAAGAAAAGGGTGATTAGATAACATATATGTTCTCTATAACTGGATTGTAGGTATGTTCTTCTTCTTTAAGATGTGCATTTTGTTATCAGAAAAAACTAATTGGAAGCCCAACCTCATTACAACCTTGGAAAAGACCTCAAGATTCATGTTTCTAAAATTTTTGTGCTAGGAAGATGAAATGAAAAACAACTGTGATTTGTTATGATTCAGTGAAAATTGAGAGAAACACTTACCTGTGATCATATGAGAAGAAATTCCTTAGTGAATTTTCATTCTATTGTTTTGATTTGATCCCGAAAGTTGATTATATCTATATTTTTCTATATTTGAATTTGAAAGCATCATAAGTTTCTAATTTAATCCGTTGTTTAGTAAATTAAGTTGTTTTGATATTTAAATTCAAATATATTAATTTACTTTGCTTGAGGACAAGAAATATTCTAAGTTGGGGAGAGTGATAAGGGCCTAATTTTAGTAATATTTCATATTAAGATATAGGCACTTATGAGTATTAATTGCTAAATTACATATAAAATAATCCTTAATGTACAAATTTATACCTTTCTACATATTTTATGATCTTTATTTGAATAAGAGCATTTTATTCCCAAATTTGGAATTAATGTCAAGATTCTAAGGAAGAATGAAGATGACTAGGCTAAAAAGGAATAATATAAGTTACAAGGAGAAAGCTAGGAGGCCCAAGAATGCACAAAAGTAAAAAAAAGCCCAAATCAGCAGTAGAGCAACTCGTAACCAATTGGGAGAATAGAAGGTGCTAGAAGATGTGTGGCTAATTCTACCCTTTAGGATTTGGAGTAATTTGTTCAAACTCTTATGTATTGAGGTGATATTTAAATATGATATAATATTTTGTTCTTGATTGATTATTGGTATTATTGTTTTGTTTCTAACTCTTGATCTAGAATCTTAAATCTAACTCGAAAGTATTTTTAGGGTTCTGACCTAAACAACAATACTTAACATATTTGAGTGTTAGGAATAAACTTGAAATGTGAATTGCTATTAACGGCTTAGCTTGATTTTAAGTTCTTTTTATAAATATGCGAGAAGTCGATATTTAGGAAACATTCTTAATAATTTTATATGCGAGAAATCGATATAAATGAATTTTATACGGGCACCAATTTCAATCAAAGAACATAATGTTAACATGTTAATCAAAATATATGAGAGTGAGAAAGATGAAACCTAATCCCTATTTTCAAACTTGAAGCAACCAATTATTTGCCTGCTTCCTTATTAATCATCGCCAACAAACACTTTCAACAAAATTTTTATTGTTCTATTTTATATTTAGCGAATATTGTACTTGATAATTCAACTGTTCCTTGTGGGATCGATATTCATCCTTAGGGAACAAATATTACTTCTAAGAACGCGATGCATTTGTCGTAAAAAGTCATTAGGTAGGTGAATAGGAAATCAAAGCAAGCATCAATGGATACATTTGTCTGCCACTTGTTAATTTCCATCCATATATGTTACTCATATATATGCCACGCCAGCTACTCCTTTCGTTTTCTTCCCGAAGGGAAATTAGGAAAAAACAGCCTCCTCTGTACATACATACACAACTATTCATTCTATTTTCTAAATCCATTTAGTTGCATCAATAAATACAAATATTATTTCCAGTTCAACCATGATCAACCTAAACTACTATTATTTCTCACTTTTCATATGCTTCCTCTAGTTCTACTTCATCAAATGTGGAGGATAAGGAAGTTCAAAGAAAGTGAGCTCACAACTGTAAAAAATCAAATGCAAACTTTGCTTGCATATATTTCTTCCAAAAAAGATGTTCTGAAACATTTTGATGCAATGGAAGCTAATTTGGTACATGCATCCATCAATGAGGTATTAGTAGACATAAATCTTTATTAGTGTCTTCTTTTATTTTATAATTATAAACATTGAAAATTCTTAACTTCAAATTATTATTATTTATTTCAGGCACCAGATGTTGGAAGTGATGCTCCATCATCTAATAGAGTAATAAGATCAAGTGCAGGAAACAAAACTGATTAAGGGTGAAGAAATATGTGTGTTTTAATTTTAAATTATGTATCAACTTTTGAACAATTATGTGTGTTTAATTTTCAATGCAATGAATGAAAGCTTATAACTTTATATAGTATTTCATTTTATTAGTATTTTATTTTATTATTATGAAAATATATTATGTTTAGTTTAATTATGCAAACCAAATTATAAAAAAGTAGTGGCTAAATTCCATTTATTTAGAATTAAAATTACGTCAACCGACGTATTAATTTTACAATTTTATTATAAAGCTGACAATTAAAAATGTCAAAGTATACCCTATATAGTGGTGTTGAAATCCTTTTTAATGAATTAAATTGTGACAGTTATGACTGACACTAATTACATATAAAAACCGCCACTTTAAACAAAGTGTTAAAGTAGTGGGTGTTGCGGCGAGTAGTGTAAGACCACTAAATTAAACTTTGTGGCGGTCAGTTCTATGGCGGTTTGGGAAACCACCACACGCGTATATTATGGCGTTCATAAACGTCAATTTATATGAAAATCACTGTCATCATACTCAACTATTCCTTGTGGGTTCGATATCCGTCCTTAGGGACAAATTATTACTTCTGACAACACGGTGCACTTTCCATAAAGTAGTTATCATCCATCTACGTGTAGCATCCAGCGTAGGTCTTCACTCTTGGTCGGTTTAGGACTTAGCTCTAGCGTAAATCAGCTAACCTTTGGGACTTGATCGCCCCTCTTGGTTGGTATCAAATTTACGATTTCAACAACTCAATCGCCCTTTCGATCATTCGTCCGGATAAGTCTGGTTTAGCCACGATCTTCATGATAGGATAGTCGGTCATCACAATGATTTGGTGATTTTGAAAATACATCCTGATCTTCGGGTGGTGATAACTGTTGAACATAGGCTTTGATGTCTCCAAATTCAAGTGGATTGCTTGAAGACCCTACTGCTGGTTGTGTGTGTGTGTCTTGTGTAGTTTGATTTTTTTAATCCACTCAAAGTTATGATCCAAGGCTATTTGATTCAAGTTCTTTTGAAAATAAATGTTTTCTAAAGAAAGTGAAAAATCAACCTGTTGAAATTTCAATTCAACCGGTTGTTTTACACTTAGTTTATTTTGAAAAGGATTGAAAAAGCTTGAAATTAGTTGACCTTGCTGTCAAGCCAATTCAACTGATTGTTTCGTGTTTTCAATCGGTTGATTTTGTGAAAATCTTAACAAAATTTTGTTAAGTTGATTGAATTTGTTTTAATTGATTTAAAATTGGTTTGGCTCTTGCAATAAATGCTTTTAACAACTGTTTGGAGTATAGATAAGTTGTTATACGATCCTGGTTGTTGGTAATTCAAGATAACACTTTCAAAATAGGTTTTCCAAGATTGCTTCGAGCTTTGGATCTTTTTCTAAGAGTGGAATATGATTGCATTATATTCTTTTTACTTCAATCTGGGATTGTACCCAGTTGTACTCATTCCTTTCTCTCTTGGCTATTGTATTTATGTAAAGATTGGTGTTGTGCAGATTCAAAGGGTTGTTCTGAAATCTATGGTGTTGTGCCAAAGGTGATATGTGTTCTTGAAGGGTTCAAGATCACCTCTTTGGTGTGTGTTGTGTAATCAAGGTGTTTGATTGCTTAGTAAATTCTTATAAGTTTCTGAGGACTGGATGTAGCTCTTAGTAAAGAATGAACCAATATAAACTCTCTGTGTTGATCTCTCTATCCTTACTCTCTTTTAAATATGTTTTTTCTTTTTTTTTAACAGTGCTGATAAAAACAACCGATTGTTTCGCAAAAATAGCCGGTTGATTTTTTGGAATCACATTAAAAGCATAATTGAACTTGGCTGAACTAATTTCCACTTCATTGATTCCTCATTGGCTTTCAATCTATCTTCAACATTTGTGAAAATATTTCATAAGCAATTCACAGCATAATTGAACTTGGCTGAACTAATTTCCACTTCATTGATTCCTCATTGGCTTTCAATCTATCTTCAATTGTGAAAATATTTCATAAGCAATTCACTCTCCCTCTCTTGTATAAGGCTTGCTTTTCTAACAATTGGCATTAGGAGCTAAGTTCTTGAAAGTCATTAAGTTTTTTATCCTAAAATCCTTTTCATGGCTGAAAAACTACCTTTTAGGGAGGGTGCTTCAATTAACATGCCACCTCTGTTTTGTGGTTTGAATTATCAGTTTGGGAAGGTAAGAAATAAGATCTTTGTGGAATCAATAGATAGAGGAATTTGGGATGCCACTGAAAATGGACCTTTTATTCCAAAAGCTGAAAAAGATAATGCTTCTATTGAAAAACCTTGGTCCTAATGGACTGAGTCTAAAAGAAAAAAAGGCTAAGTTTGATTGCATTGTTAAGAACATCATAACATCTGCTATAAATTCTAATGAGTTTTTCAGGGTATCATAATGTATTTCAGAAAAAGAAATGTGGGATATTCTTGAAGTTACTCATGAAGGAACCAATGATGTAAATAGAGCAAGAAAGCATGCTTTTATCCAGGAGTAAGAGATGTTCAGAATGCAAAAAGGGGAGACCATGTCTGATGTTCAAAAGAGGTTCACTCATATTTTCAACCATCTCATCATCCTAGGAAAAACCTTTGAAAGGGAGGAACTCAATATCATGATCCTCAAGTGTTTAGGCAGATCTTAGTAGCCCAAAGTCACAACCATCTCTGAATCCAAAGATTTGACAACCTTGACAACAACTTCCTTGTTTAGAAAGCTTAGGGAACATGAATTGGAGATGAATAGGCTGAATGATCAACAACATGAAGAGAAACATATAAGAAGCATTGCTTTGAAGGCTGCTGGTCACAAAAATTGTCAAGAATCAAGTGAGGATAGTGATGGACGAACTCTTAGTTTGCTGACTAGGAAATTCAGCAAATTCTTGAAGAAAAACAACAAGAATCAATCCTCCAACAAGTATAATAGCAAGAAACTCAATGATTTTAATGCTAACAATTATACCTACTTTGGGTGTGGTAAACAGGGCCATATAAAAGTTGATCCCAAACAATGAAAGCAAGCAGAAAGGACAAGGCAAGAAGTTTGAAAATAATGGAAAATCTAAAAGAGCCTACATTGCTTGGCAAGAAAATGATGTTTCTTCCTCAAACTCATCATCCAATGCAGATGAAGAGGCAAATCTTTGTTTGATGGCTAAAGGAGAATCTGACACAAGCAGTATAAGTTCCAACACCTCAATCAATTTTGAAAATTAGAGCTAGCTTCTTGATGCATTCAAAGAAACTCACGAAGAAGCTAATAGGCTGGCCCTTTTGAACAACCACTTGAAAATCATGAATAATTGGCTGGAAAATAGAGTCAAAGCATTGGAAGAAGAGCTGAATAATTCAAAAAATGGTTTTAAAAATCTGGAATTGATTTACAAAAATTCTTCTTGCAAATGTGACTCAAGTTTTTTGTGAAAATTGTGAATCTCTTCAAAGGAAAGTCAACTATCTTGTAAAAACTGTGGATAAACTTTCAAAAGGCCAATCAAACTTTGAAACAGTTATTGCGTCTCAACATTGTATTTTTGGCAAAGTTGGATTGGGTTTTAATCCACACAACAACAAGAGATCTATTTCAAATCCTTTTTCAAACATTTTTTAAAAACAACCAATTGAAAAGTCAAAATAACCGTTTGTTTCATGCTTTTATTGTATAAAGAAGGGCCACTCTGTTAGATTTTGCAGAGTTAGAAAATTTTCTGTTCCCAAGGGTGCTTTGAAATGGGTCCCTAAGAATTCTAAGGATCCTAATTCATTTATTAATGCTCATGGACCCACATTTGCAAGGGGACCAAATCTTGCATCTTGATTTTGTTTCTTGTAGGGTTCTTTGATGGAAAATCAACATATGTGGCACCCTTCGAAGTAAAGAATCATATTGGTATGAAGGATGAAGCCTCAAGAGAAGTGATTTGATATGAAATCTTAGGGAGCAATTCTTGAAAGTCAAGTCCCATCCTTGATCCATGTACTGTGGCTGTTTTAAGAGAAAAGTCCTCAAAAGCTAAGAACTGTTGTATTCTTACTTTTTAATTTGTATTTTTGGTTCTCCTTGATTAAAGAAAATCTTAATTGATTCGTTCTCTTGAGTAAATCTATTGTGAAAAATCTCTATGCAAAGGCTTATGTGATCAACACTATGTTGTTTCATCTCAGTCAAATTTTCTTGGTTTTTGAAAACTCTTAATTGATGTCATAGAAAAACAACCGATTGTTTTAGCTTTGGAAACTTTGTATTAAAGTTGTTTTAAAAATTTGTGCATTGTTACAGCTTTTGATTTTCATTCAATGCTGTTACGGGTCAAAATTACATTTATTATGGCTTTAAATACAACCTGATTGGGAGTTATTTTGGTCATAATGAAATATATTCCACAATATCTTGGGAACTTACGAACTTTTATGAATGGTCAAATATGGACTATGTTGTGTCTGGCTAATCTATTTGGGGGCTGACGTATGGCTATATTCCCTCTGAACAAATTTTTTTTTCTTCTGGAAAACAACCCACTAAAAACTAATATTGTTGACTGCTTTTACAGCTTATATACATGTGCTTGTTTAGTTGTTTTTCTTCACATAATCAACCCATTATTTTTTCCTTTGTTTGCATCTTAAAGCTATTGTGCTCTCTTCTTTTCTAAAATTTCATCCTTGCCTCATGGATTCAACACCTCCTTCTTCCAAAAGGATAAAGACTCGTGGAGTAAAAAGGGGTAAACTGGTTTGCAGGGGAGGATGATAAGATTGAAAAGTTCCTACATGAAACTAGTAGGAAATCCATCAATAATCCAAAGCTCATATCCTTCAACTGGATGAAAGAGCAGGACCTCATTCAAGTGAGGGATGTTTTGAATGAGCAGCTGCTGAAAAGGTTTATGGAGATGTCAGGAAACATTTATTCTGATTTAGTGAAGGTTTTCTATACATTCAAGTGGTTGGTGATAATCTTTGCTCACACGTGAAGGGGATTGACATGAAGATAACTCCTAAAGTATGGTCTGATGTAGTTGGGATGAAATGTGTTGGGTTAAGGATAAATAAAGGAAACATTGCGGTTGTTGAAGAGTTCAACAAGATGCAATACTATAGAAGTTGCCTAAAAAATCCTCAATCCAAAGTGAGGAATTTTTCTATGGGAGGCATAAAACTAAATGAAAGAATTATTGCTTTCATTGTATCTTGGATGTTGACTCCAAGAGGAAGCAACCATTCTGTTTTGACTGAGGAAGATCTTGTCCTTTTTATCTAATGCATCATGAACAAGTTCAAGATTAAATGGATCCACATTATCAAGGAGCACATGCAATAATCCATGAGGTTAAGTGATTATCACTATCCATATTTTATCCTTATCTCTAAATTTTTGCATTATTTTGAAGTTGATCTTGAGGAGGAACTGTCTGAAGTGGTGAAGTCATCACATGAGGTGAATAATGGTTCTCTCTCTAAGATGGGATTTACCAAAATTGGAGGCAAATGGGTCAGCAAGGATGGTGACCAAGCTGGTTCCTCAAGTGGATTTCATGTTGCAAATGATGAAGAAGAGCTTGCTGCTGTTGCTGAAGATGATGGTGATGATGGACGTCAAGTTGAGCAAGGCAATGTCCATCTTGATGATGCTTATGATGTTGGTCCAAGTGCTGGAAACAAGGGTGAATACATCACTTCTATCTCACCCTTTTAGAGATTGATGTTAAGTAGGATGGACAACTTTGCAGATGACCAAAGAAGCCATCAGAAGTTCTGTACGGAAAGGTTCTAGAACCTTGATGAATAGATTGAGGTTGTTCAGAATCAACTCTTTTAGCTTCAATATGGGAAAGAGGATTGAAGAATTTTAATGCTTTATTTCTTATCCTGTTTTTGCATGTTCAACAATTACTTTTAATTATGTTTTTATCACTTGTCTTAATCTATTTGTGAAGACAAATAGGGGGAATGATGTGGTTTTTAGTTTTGTATTGTTGTTGTTACATTTATTGTGTTGTTGTTGAATGCTCTAATATGAACCTAATTCACTTTGGTTTTCACACTGATTTTACTAGTTTTCATGCTAGAAACCTATAGATGAAAATTGGTTCTTGGGTAATCTTAAAACCTGGATTATTCTGTTATCTTGTACATGCACAATTTTTGTTTTGCAAGTGCTTTCAAATTCAAAAAGGACAACACAAGCAAACCAGGGATTTGTTTTCATCAAATAGGGGGAGATTGTTGAACATAGGCTTTGATGTCTCCAAATCCAAGTGGATTGTCTGAAGACCCTGTTGTTGGTTGTGTGTGTGTTTTGTGTAGTTTGAATTTGTTAATCCACTCAAAGTTATGATCCAAGGCTGTTTGATTCACGTTCTTTTGAAATATAAATGTTTTCTAAAGAAAGTGGAAAATTAACCTGCTGAAATTTCTACTCAACCAGTTGTTTTACACTTAGAGTATTTTGAAAAGGATTTGAAAAAGCTTGAAATTGGTTGACCTTGCTGTCAAGCCAATTCAACCGATTGCTTCGTGTTTTCAATCGGTTGATTTTGTGAAAATTGTAACAAAATTCTGTTAAGTTGGTTGAATCTGTTTATAGGTCGTTCAGTATCCAGTTTTTGTATAACCGGTGGTGTTGCGTGGAACCATTTTAAGCGAAGGAAAAATTCTTCACACTCAGGGATCCAATTGAACTTTGTTGCTTTCCTTAATAGTTGGAAGATTGGTTTTGTTTTTTCTGCCAACTTAGGCACAAATCTTGACAGGGCCTTCAACCGACCAATAAGCTTCTGAAGGTCCTTAGTATTTTCAGGGCTTCACATTTTAGTGATTCCCCTACATTTTTATGGGTTTGCTTCAAAGCCACGATGAGTAAGCATAATCCCAAGAATATACCTCCTTAAACCCCGAACGCGCACTTGTTGGGGTTTAGCCACATGTTGCACTCTCGTAACGCCTTAAAGACTTTTTTAAGGTCTTCTATGTGTCATCCGCACGAATCAAATTTCACGATAAATTCGTCAACATAAACTTCGACATTTTGATCGAACATTCCCTTGAAATTTGATCCATGAGTCTTTTGAAGGTGGCTCCGGCATTTTTCAAGCCAAATGGCAGTACCTCATAGTAGAAGTTATCGTAATCGGTCATGAGTACATTCTTCTCTTTGTTTCTTGGATGTCTTCGAATTTTGTTGTATACAGAATAAATATCTAAGAAACTTAGGATATGATGACCAGTTGCACCATCAACCAGACGATCTATGCTTGGCCAAGGATAAGCATCATTCAGACAAGCTTTATGGAGGTTGGTGTAGTCTGTGCACATCCTCCATTTGCCATTGGATTTTTTCACCATGACAACGTTAGTCAACAATGTGGTGTATTATGCCTTTTTAATGAACCTGGCTATCACGAGCTTGTAAGTCTCATTCCTTGCAACATTGCACTTCTCTTCATCCATCTTTCTTTTCTTTTGGGCGACCGGTCGTGCCTCCTTATACAGTGATAAATGTTTTGTTATGATGTCCAGACCTACCCCTAACATATCGGAGGCGGTCTAGGAAAATAAATCAGCATTTTTTATAAGTTCTTGACTTACCATGGTGTTTTCGGCAACTGTTAATGATGTTCTCATGCGGGTAGAATGCTCGGCATCCTATAAAGGTATAGGGCGTAAGTCCTCGCAGGGCTCAATACGGGCATCATTCATTCTGGGGTCTAGGTCCACATGGAAGACCATGTGTTCCTTCTTGGGAGGCCTAGGTTCTTGAGACCGCTCTCTTCTCCGTCCTCGTGATCTTCCGGAATGTTCCCTTCTACGGTCTTAGGAACGTCCCCTTGGTGACTCACTATTGTGGGGTTTGTTGGTAGGTTCAACCTTTAAGTTGGCGACATAGCATTCCCATGCGACCTTCTGGTCCACGTGCATTGTAACTATGTCACCAGATAGCAAGGTGTGAGTTGATACTCTTACTCGAAGAAGGTTTATAGATGACCGCCCGAGTAAAATTTTGTATGAAGTGTTGACATCGACTATTAGATATCTTATCTTGATAGTTCAACGAAGGTGTTTGTCTTCACCGAAGGTGGTATACAAGTCAATATACCCTCGAGTGTCCATTCGTTCTCCAGAAAAACAAACTATCTGGTCATCATACGGTTGGATTTCGAATTTTAGGATCCTCATCTTCTTAAATGTTTTCTAGTAAAAAATGTCGACCATACTCCCTTGATCTACTACTGTCTTCATGATGGCAAACTTATCTAATTCTACAGTGATGACCATAAGGTCATCTTGGGCTGGGTCTATCGCTCTGAAATCATCATTTATGAAGAGTATTGGTTGTATCCTTGATTGGGCTATGGCAGAGGTGAATTCATCGACCGAATTGCCCCAAACGTGTTTCTTCCGAGCAGAGCTCGAACATCCTGCACATGCAAATCCACTAGCGATTATGTTGACTACCTCTCTCCCACTTTTGCATGAAAGCTTATCCCTTCTCGGAGTCTCACTCCTTCCTTGTTGTTTCTTTGGTCGTTGGTCATCATCGTTATGACGCCAAGGATAATGTTCCCTTCGTTCATCTCTTCTAGGATATTTTTCCCTCTCAGGGGATCTATGAGAATCTATTTTAAAAAAAATTGTTACTACTAGAGAATCCTTGTGCTAACTTTTAAATAGTTTTCTTATATGATATTGAGAGGTCAAATTCCCAAAGACCGATTATTATTTGAAGCAGAGATTGAAAGGGTAGCTAAAAGAAACAAAAAGACAAAGACAAAAGAGAGGCAAAGAGACACTAGGGAGGAATCATCAACCACTTTTCCTTTCCCACTAATATTTTTCAGGAGGAAAGCAACATGGCAGAAGAGCAAGCACCACCTCCTAAGAGGACACTAGGACATTATGTCATGTATCCAGGGCCAAGGCATTTTCCTAGTATTGCAATACCTGCTACCGCCAAGGCCTTGGAAATAAAACCCGTTTTTCTCACTCTCATCAGTACTTATCAATTTACAACAATGGATCGGGAGGATCCATATACACATTTGGATACATTTTATGAGTTGGTGGGAACAATGGGTTTTCAATCAGCTGATATATGCGTTTGTTTCCTTTTTCATTGGCAGGAAAGGCTAAGGGATGACTCAAATCACTTCCAAATCAGAACCTCACTAGCTGGAAGGATGTAGAGGAAAAATTTGTGTAAAGATATTTTTCAATCTTTCGCTACATCAAAGTAAAGTCTGAAATCTCTATGTTGAAACAAGGAGCAGATGAATCTTTTTGTGAGGCATGAGAGAGATTCAAAATGATCCTTAGAAAAGGCCCAAATCATAGGTTTGAAGATATTGCTCAACTGAGCATATTTCTTATTGGTCTTAGATCTGATACAAAGATGCTGCAATTAGTGGCACAATGATGGCTCTTGATGTAGAACAACCGACAAGGATTATTGATACATTGACATCAACTGATTATCAAGTCCAACATGATAGACAAGGTATTCAGAAGAAATGGTTGTTAGAGTTGACTTCAGATGCACTCTTGGCTCAGAATAAAATTCTGACACAACAGATTGATACATTAACCGCACAAATGGCTAAGTGGCCTCAACAAATACAAGCCATGCAATTATCTCAGAGCCAAAGTCAATCAATCAAGTGTGATTTCTGTGGAGGTGGTCATCCCATTGGTCATTGTTTCTATCAAAACAACTCATTTGAAGCAAAAGTAAATTACATGGGTGATGAGGGAAGGAAAGGTTGTTTCTCCAATAACAATAATTATTCTCAAGGTTGGAGAAACAATCAAAATCAATATTTTGGGGGAAATCAAGATAGTGGTCCATCCAATAATCAAGATCCTTTCCAACAACAACAATAACAACCCCTATATCCTTCAGTTAACAAATTGGAAGATACTTTGGAGAAATTCATGAAAGCTACTATGGCCAGTCACGAGAATAATATGGCGACAGTCATAAATATAGAAATGCATATGCTAATGTTACTAGAGTAACCATCTGGAACAGTTATGTTTTTCAGAGTTTTGAGAAATGTATCTTTATTTGCATTTTTCAGTGTATATGTAGTAGAGAGATATCTACCATTTTCATCAGACTAAAGATCAAGTCTAATACCCCAAAGTTGTAAATCATTTTAGATTGTCTTTACATTTATTTAAACTATCATTCAACAATGTAAACACCACACTATCCCATACTTTTTTTCAATGTGCATAACATCCAAATTGTGGGACAATAAGTTTTCTACCCAATAAGAAAGTTCAAAAAAATATACTCTTTTCTTTTCGTCATTGTTGAGTGTCTAACTTTGCATGATTAACTCTGTGCTATCTTTTTGCTCACTCTTCAAGTATTGGTTCTTTTCAACGTTAAGATTTTGAACTTGTTGTAAGACATATTTTTTATTATAAAAAAATAAAATTATATTAAAATGGCAGAGTTTAGTTTGAGATGATTTTACAAAAAATAAAAATAGTTGACACTATTTATCCATAAATCCTAAAAACGACGCCATTTTAGTAAAAAAAAATAAAAAGTGGCCATGCTACTAAAAACCCTCATTGTTATTGCAGCAGAAGAAACAAAAATGAAAATTTTGGTCAATTGCGGTCTCATCTGCATCACATGATAATCTCTAAACGAAGATTTCTAAGTTCTGACAGCTTCAACACGTTGTGATACGAAATTTATGGCAGAGAAATTTCAATCCCATTTCCATCACGGCGATAAGACCCTGTTGTTTTTTCTCAACCACTCACCACAAATGGTAATAACGGTTTTTCTTGTTCTATGATTTATATCGTATCACACTCACTTGTATGTTATTTGGCCCTTACTCATACGTTTCTTTCTTGACCTTTTCCACTTGCTTTGAACCTAGCTATAATAAGTATATGCTTGGCTTAGATCTTTTGGCAACAAAAATCTTCCACTTGTGCCAATGGCTCCAAAAGCTATGTTTCGCCTTCTCATCTTTCTCACTCTCCTAGTTTCTTCCACTGCTTTTTCCTTCATATTCCATGGCTTCAATGAAAGCAATATCACCCTTGAAGCGAATGCACAGGTTGACAACCAAGGTAGACTCGAGCTTACCAGAAGAGAAACCAACATTGTTGGCCATGCATTCTATAACAAATCCATTAATATACATAACAAAAATGCTTCATCCCTCCAGCCAAAGGTTTTTTCCTTTAGTACATGCTTTGTTTTCTCAATTGTGTCACCAAGCTCTGGCCCTGGTGGTTTTGGTCTTGCCTTCACCATAGCTCCTTCAACACAATTCCCAGAAGCTGATGGTGGCCATCTTCTTGGTCTTTTCAACTCTGATAATGATATGAACTCCTCAAATCATATCTTTGTGGTTGAGTTTGATACAGTGAATGGCTACAAAGATGCCACTGACACTGTAGGAAACCATGTGGGGGTGAACAAAAATGGCATGTCCTCAAATATATCTGAGCCTGCCGCTTACTATAAAGATGGCAAAAAGGAAGAGTTCAACATGGAGAAGGCTGACGCTGTTTGTGCTTGGATTGAATATGATGGTGAAACAGAAATACTGAATCTCACAATAGCCTCTTATTTGGAACCAAAACCAAGCAAACCACTTATATCCGAGGCTGTTGACATCAAGTCTGTCATGAAGGAAAGCATGTTTTTTGGTTTCTCTGCGTCAACAGGTGAGAGCAAAGCAAGTGCCCATTATATTCTGGGGTGGAGCTTTGCATTGAATGGGGTTGCCCCTCCACTAGATGCTTCACTACTTCCAAAGCCACCCCCAAAGGAGAAAGACTCACACTCTTTTCCTTGGATAAAGGTTATAATTGGCATCTTGGCTGCTTTGACATTTACCTTGTTGTGCCTTTTGTTTTTTGTAACACTCCATAAGAGATATATGGAATTTGAAACTCTTGAGGACTGGGAGATGGATTGTCCTCATAGGTTCAGATATAAAGATCTTCACCTAGCAACAAAGGGGTTCATAGAGAGCCAAAAAATTGGAGTTGGAGGCTTTGGTTCTGTGTACAAAGGGGTGTTACCCAGCACAAGAACTGAGGTTGCTGTTAAAAGGATCCTGAGAAGTCCAGCCCAAGGAATGAGGGAATTTGCAGCTGAGATTGAAAGCTTAGGAAGATTGAGGCACAAGAACTTGGTGAACCTTCAAGGGTGGTGCAAGCACAAGAATGATCTCCTCCTAGTTTATGATTACATTCAGAATGGGAGCCTTGACTCTCTCCTATTCAACAAAAACTTTGTTTTGGATTGGGACCAGAGATTCAAAATTCTCAAAGGTGTAGTTGCTGGGCTGTTGTATCTTCATGAAGAATGGGAGCAAGTGGTGATCCATAGGGATGTGAAATCTAGCAATATTCTTATTGACGTAGACTTCAATGCTCGTTTGGGTGACTTTGGACTAGCAAGACTTTGTAGCCATGATCAAGTGTCACACACAACAAGTGTGGTTGGAACCATTGGATATATTGCACCAGAGTTAACTAGGACAGGAAAAGCATCTACAAGCTCTGATGTGTACGCATTTGGGGTCCTACTTCTTGAAGTGGTTGCTGGAACAAGGCCTGTTGGTTCATCAGGTCAGTTTTTCTTGGTGGATTGGGTCCTTGAAAATTGTCAACTGGGTCAGATTCTTGAAGTGGTTGATCCAAAGCTAGATTCTGTTTATGATGAAGAGGAAGTAGAGTTGGTTCTGAAATTGGGTCTACTATGCACTCAAAACAAAGCTGAGTATAGACCCTCTATCGAACAAGTTACTAGGTACCTAAACTTTGATGACCCTTTTCCTGATATCTCTGATTGGAGATACTATGATTCTCAAAGTAGCACAACAAGCTTAGGTTTTACAGAAGCCATGTCTTCATCCTCGTACAGTTTAGCCTCCATTGAAAGGAATCCAATGTCCAGTGGCAGATAGCAAAAGAATATTTGTTATTTAATTTCCTTTTACCATATTCCCTTTTAATTGTTTCTACCCAATTTATGAGACTTAACTGCTACAAATTGGTGGACCTCTATTTTGTACAAATTCATTATTTCCGCTCAAATTCTCTGATATGGCTATTTCATGTACCAAGATATATATATATATATGTGAAGGAGAAACACACTTTAATAGATAACGTAAACGTGAAGTTGTTCGACTATAATCTGTCTACATCCAGACATAGTTCATTATGATAATTTATGAGATTTATAATTTGAAGTTTCTTCTGAATCTTCATAATACTAAAACTCTCAACTCTTGCGTTAAATAATAATTATCAAGTTTAAGTTCTTAAGTACAAGACAAAAGTAATTGTCTTACAACTTTCCACCAAAGACATTTCTCATACAAACCAAACATGTGTATAAATGGTTCATTTTTAAAATAACATGAGCTATCAATAGTTAGTTACACAAAATTAAACAAAAGGGCTAGACAATCGAAAACATAAGTTCTTCGACAGAAAATAATACTCATCAGACGGGGTTTTGAACCATTAAATAGTTTGAAACAACTATACAATGACAAACTAGAAGGGACACAAGCTATGAATTTATTAAAACAAATAATAAACATTAAGTGTAGGTTTAGCCTACGGTACAAATTTTCAAAATTTAAGAATTAAAATAGTAAATTATATTTTATTTGGATTTGTGTCCCCATAACCTACACAATTTTAAAGTGCACATTTATGTCAATTTAAGGGACATTATCTTATTTAATATGAAGTTTTTTTGAAAAAGGCGTGGTGGTAAACAAAATAAACTAATTCTTCATTCTCTTGTGTACGCGCTCATCTCTCGTTTTTCATCTATGTTGTCATAGTTCTTCATCTCTCGTTCCTTGTTCTCATGTGTGCTAAATTTAGGGTTCTTCTCCCGTGCATTGAGTTTAGGGTTCTTCTCCCCTGCGTTCTTCTCCGCGTGCGTTGTTCTCTCTGCATTTTTCTCCCAGTTCGCTTCTTCCATTCTAATTGTAAGTATCTTCTACCTCTCCATTCTAGTTTGAGTAAGTGAATATTGACAAACACTACTATCACTGTTGTTGGAGGTATTCGTGGTGATGAGGCAGAGGCTTTGCCGAAGGTGAAACCCTAAAGGTGATTCTCTTTCACTTGGCAATGTGTTTTGTTTCTTTTAAGGAAATGTTGGCTGAATGTTTATGGTATTTTTTTGGTGAATGTTATGGAATTTTTTTGGTATTTTTTATTTGAAGGTTTTATTTGAATGTTGTGGAAAATTCATTCCCAACCATTAATTCTACAAAAATTTTGCTGTTATGCAGGATTCATTTTTCTATTATGCTAGTTCTTTGTATTTAAGTGGTAATTAAGATCCACCTCACTTGCTTAGAAATATAACCATAATTTTTTAGTAAGTTGATCAAGTTGCAACCGTCTCAATCTCTTCATTTCCTCAAAAGCATAAGCTTTGAAGTAATCTTTGCCGATGAAATACAATTTTAGAGTCAATCCCTCAATAGTTTTTATTCCCTATGATGATAAGAGAAAAGAAAAGAAATGGAAATCTCTTTGTTAGCACACTATAAAAGTTATAGTTAAAGCTTAGCCTAACCACACATATATTACATTTGAAAAGACGAGCACTTTCAAGTTTCAAAATTGTATTTAAAGAATGTACTTACTATATTATATTTCAACACATCAAGTACATCCTCATTAAACCACATTTGACTCTTCTTCCCATATCCTTTATGAAACTCTCACAAATTATCTCTCTCGACATGTCCTGTAGCAATTGATGCATTCCATGCATTCTGAGTCTGCTGTTCTTTCTAACTTTTAAGAGACCACGCTCAATAAGAACTATTAGAAGTCGATCTATTTTGTGAGCAAAGTGCTGCAAGGGCCAGAAACGTGGTACCAGACCATTGAGAAGGCCGCTTTGGCGATGTCATTCCCAGCTCAGCGGCTCCGCCACTACTTCTAGAGCTTTACTGTAATAGTGATGAATGATCTGCCCATCCGCAAGGTCCTCCAAAAGCCCGACATAATAGGTCGGATGGTTCGTTGGGCAATAAAGTTGTCTGAGTTTGATGTGCAGTATGAACCTCGGGGGTCTATCAAGGGTCAGGTGTATGCTGATTTTATGGTAGAGTTGTCATCTAAGGGTCCCCAGCTTGATCCTAATGACTTCTAGTAGGTCCTTTCAGTGGACGAATCCTCTAACCAACAACGAAACCCAGTTCGCAAGTCAACAGTTATGCAAGTTATGCATAAAGCTCGACATCAAACAAATATTTGCCTCGGTGGAACACCCTCAAACGAATGGTCAGGTTGAGTCTACCAACAGAGTCTTACTCAGAGGGTTGAAGAGAAGATTGGAGAAGGCCAAGGGAACTTGGTCGGAAGAAGTTCCTCGAATTTTGTGGGCTTATCACATTACTCCTCAATCACACTAAGGAGACGCCATTCAATTTGGTATATGGGTCAGACGCCATGATACCTGTAGAGATCCAAGATAGCTCTCCTCAGTTCTAGAACTTCATTATTAAGGAATCTAACGAATGAAGGAAGGTGAACCTGGATCTGCTAGATGAAGTGCGCGAACAAGCTTGCATTAATTCTGAGACTTTGAAGAGAAGGGTGGAGCTAAAGCAAAATACCAAGTTGAAGCCTCGTCAGTTCCGGGTTGCCGACTTGGTGATGCGAAAGGCTCACCCCTATCAGCTGGAGAATAAGTTGTCTTCAAAGTGGATTGGCCCATTCCGCGTAATGGAGGCGCTCAGGAATGAAGCTTACATGCTTGAAACCCTCGAGGGGGAAGCTATACCTCGAACATGGAACGAGACAAATCTTAAATTTTATTTCAGTTAAGACATTTTGATAATGCTTTCTTTATGAACGATGTAATGATTAAGGGGACACTCTTTTTTCCTTAATTAAAAGGGTTTTTTAACAAGGTCACCCAATGAAAAATTGTTCTTGAAAGATGGTGCATTAGAATTGTTTATTTGTTAGCACACGATAAGATGACTTGCTTCGGTGAGATTATCCAAGTAGGCGCCATGTGTGTATAACTGATTATTTAGTGTCAGGTAAGGTGACCTGTCTCGGTGAAATTACCTGAGCAGGCGCTCTGTGTACGAGTGGTTTATTCGTGATTCAGGTAAGGCGACATTTTCTTGGTAAAACTCCGAGTTCAGGCACTCTGATGTTCAACGTGATTCAGGTAAGGCAACCTATTCTCGGTAAGATTCCGGGTTGAGGCACTCTGAAGCTCAATCAACCATAACTAAGACTATTTGGCTTGAAGCAGGTAAGGCGACCTCTCTCGGTAAGATTACCCGAGCTGGCTTTGTGTGTAAAAATTGGTCATCTATAGGCAGGTAATACGACCTAACTCGATGTCGGTATGACCATCCGAGTTCGGGCATTTTGTAGACTAGTATTGAGACTAAGACTATCTAAGAAGTCGGAGTAGTCTGTCGAGAGGATGACTTGGTGTGTAAGCGATGTGGTATGGTTTCTTAATATAGAATATTAGTTATGTTCTTTTTCTTTCTCTCATACATACCTACAAATCTTTTAATTCTCTGATTCTTCTGAGTCATTCATCCTATTTTCTGTCATCGTCACATTTTTCAGTAAGCATCATATAGTTTTGAGAATTAAATACCAACATCATTTGTGGTTGTGTTTGGATTTGTTGTTCCTATTTCTGGTTTTTAGTTAGGAGTTTGCAGAATTTATGCCCCTTGTCCCTAAAATTTTTGAAATTTTTTTCGAATATTAAATTGTCATTGAAGTCTCATGGTAGGTGTCTTCCTAATAAGTGCACACTGCCACACTATTAAAAACCTTACATTAGGTAGTGTATTAGCCTTGATATGCATCTGAGACCATTTTGCTATGAGTGGATGTTACACCAACCAAGATGTTATTTAAGAAGCTTTGATGCACCAAACCCCTTTTGTGCAATCACTTATATTGTTGGAGATCCCACATCGACTAGAGATTAGAACCTTTCATTGTATATAAGTGGGTGTAAACCTCAACCTCATGAGCCGGTTTTATGGGGTTGAGTTAGGCTTAAAGTCCACTCTGTAATATGGTATCAGAGTCATTTTCGAGCCTATCCTAACGAGTGTTTGTGTTGGGCCTATCGTGCCACCCGCTATCGGGCCGCTATCGAACCACCCAAAATATATAGTCTCACGCACGAGTTGGCAGTCTCGGTGTGAGGGGGATGTGTTGGAGATCCCATTTCATTGTATATAAATGGGTGCAAACCTCAACCTTATGAGCCGATTTTATGGGGTTGAGTTAGGCTTAAATTCCACTTCGTAATATGGTATCAGAGCCATTTTCGAGCATATCCTAGCGATTATTTGTTGGGTTTATCAGGCCACCACCCATAATATGTTATCCCACGCACGAGCTGCTGTCACTCTCGGCGTGAGGGGGGTGTGATGGAGATCCCATTTCATTGTATATAAGTGGGTGCAAACCTCAACCTTATGAGCCGGTTTTATGGGGTTGAGTTAGGCTTAAAGTCCACTCATAATATATATGCAACCTATTTTGATATTCTCATTTAAGTATTACTTCTACGTAGCTTAACAAGAAGTCTTCAAATTCTAAACTTTGCATGGTTAAATATCAGATTCATTATTTTTATAAATGCGTTTCTAGAAACAAAAAGAGCATACCTAGACAGAGAGTTAATGTTTATCTAGATAGAGACTTAACGTTTGATGTATAGTTTATTAAAAGAAAAACTATAACATATTATGATTGAGATCAGAAGTAATCACCAACAAAATTTAAGGCTCAAAAGTACATAAAGGTGAATACACCTCAATCATATAGTCTAATTAGATGTTTGGCTTTTCATTTGTCTCTTCTTTGATTCTTTTTGTGTAGTCAATTTTTAAGTTATTCTTGTTTTGGTGGTGTAGCTGTGGTGGATGGAAACTTTTGTTCAGAGACATAAAACACAACGGGGACCTCAAAGCACCAAGTTGTGGCTCTAAGAGTTGGAAATTCAATTACTATTTTGTAGTGTTTTATCTGAACCAATTTTCACAAAATATATATATACATAATCATGAAAAAGAAGTCACTAATTCGTTTAAAATCGTTAAAAAAGATAGACATAAAATCATTGAATTTTCTTTGATTTAATAGGAGCTAACTAAAATTAATTCCATACGCAATAAAAATGTTTAGTAGTATAATAAATTTGTGGTTGCAGTTAAAGGTGTTGGATATTTTTTTGGGCCCGTGTGGTCCAAATATATGTTACACAGCACACAGACAATGATCAATGGGCGCTTAAATGCTAATAATATATATGTAAAAAGAAAAAAATAAAGGAATAAATTTAAGATGTCCAAGTAGAAATTATTACTCAATTGCATTTGATTTTAAAGCTACCTTTACACGTCAGAAGGAGAAGGAAAATCTGATGAGAAAAGAGATAAACTTGTATTTATTGAGAAAAAAAAACACTGTCATTTTCATTTTTAAGTTAAGTTTTAAGTTAAAGGCTATTTGTTTGGCATTAATAATAATTTGTTGTATAACAATTGATGAAATATTTTTATATGGAGTAATATTATTTTGGTGGTAATGAGCACACTCATATAAGAAATTGGATATTCTTTTTGTTTAAAATTATAAAAAAATATGATATTATTTCTTATGCAAAATTTATTACAAATTTCGTTTTCTTATTTATATATTTTCATCTTTGCTTAATTCCCACTTATATTCAATTATTAATATCCTATACAAACTATAACTGCAGTCAATATCTTGCAAACTCACCTGTAAGCTAAATTATTTAGTTTAATTTAATTTGTGTTATTTGTTTGAGCAATACAATAATGTCGGAGTGAGTAAAAATATAATCAGTGATGTAAGAAACCATTTTTTTATACAAGAAAAATGATTTTTAATTTGGGTTATATTTAATGTTTTTGAAAGTTTTAACTCGCAGAAAGTTTATTATTTGTGATTTTTTTTTAAGATTTAGCATAGTTAACACATTATCGGTTATTTTTTTTTAACCTCTTGAATGACCATTCCTTTCCGAAAGTTTTTGGAATTCCCTTTTTTTTTTTACAGTTTTGAAATCCTGGTTACTTTTGGCAGTTTTGAAATTTTCGTTATTTTCGGCAGTTTTGAAACCCCCGTTACTTCTGACAATTTGATATTCCCATTATTTTCGGCGATTTTGAAACCCTCGTTATTTCTGACAGTTTTTGAAACTTCATTACTTCTAGTGATTTCTAAACCTCATTATTTCAACCTATTTTTGAACTCTTAAACCTCATTATTTCCAACTATCTCTGAACTCGTCACTTTCAGTTTTTAAATTATTTTTTAAGGTGCATGCTAGGTATGGAGAGTGATTGGTTGGGCCATATCACTTGAGCTAGGTGGAGAAGAAGACTAAAGTGTTTATCCTAAGGAGGCAAGACAAGAGTGAGAATTTGGCTAGCAATTTCACTCATTCATTAATCTTGTAAAAACATGAGCTAAGCACCTCAATTTATAGGAGAGAGGGTTGAACATTTTGAAGCCAAAATTTGAAAATTCAAAATAAAATTCTTCAATGAGAAGGTGCCATGTGGAATCATGCTTTCCATGTTTAGCTCACACCTTTCATGCTAAAACCTCTTCACTCCTAGGTTGCCATGTGGACGTCCATGTGCTCCATCCCAAGGTGATTTTCATCCTCCAATATACCTAGACGTTTTAGGGTTACATTTGGCTCAAAGAAGCCCAATTGTTACCCTAACTAGACCTATTTTACTATTGGCCCAAATACAAGCCCAAAAACTGTTCCCGCCGGTTGACCGGGATCGTCTTTGCACGTGACTGTCCCTGCGAGTTAGGGCACCTTCGTCTTGCTCCGTCTGTGAGTACCTGAAAGAAGTGAACAAAGGGGCGTCCTCGCGGCCGTTTGCACTCCGACGATCAAGTCAGCTAGCGGGTAACATCAAAGGGGACACACCCTTGAGAGGTGGTCGAAAAAACTGTGCTAAATGACTGAAAGTGTGTGGCTAGAGTTGTGTCGCCCTAATTGCCTTGTGCTCACTGTCAGTGCGCCGTGAAGACAACTAGGGTTTTCTTTGTGTATCTGTGTGTATTAGGTTAAAAATCTGATCCTTTCCAAATGCTCCCAAGGTCCCTTTTTATACCCTTCTCATCTTTAAAGCGCGTAAAGCGCATTGAAAACGCATAAAAACATTCCTTGGAACATTCGAATCTTAACTGAATTAACGCGTACCTTGGCAAACTTTCACTGAAACCTTTAATGAGCACGTGTGCCTTGCCACGTGCCCTTCTGACTTGATCGTTGTTCCGAGTAAAGGGTCCCACAGCACCGCAACCCAACGTAGGGTTATTCCCTAGTGTGAGCCCTCTTTCCTGCGAAGTGCTTATGGCACGTGGGTTGACTTTCTGGGCGTCAACTCACGCGCCCCAATCATTAGCTGCTTGCCCTAGGGGTGGGTCTACCTTTCCCTCGTACCATGCACGTGGTTCTCCCCTGGTTATGGCCCTCTCATGGGTCGTATCTGTTCCAGGGTCTCCCAGTGGTGGCAGGGGTACTCCACGAGTCAGGATATCCCCTTCTGGTGCCAGACTTATGACCTTGAAGCCACCATTCTCTTCTCCTTACTGTTGTTCCGTATGGTCGAGGCTCGAGGCCTATCGGGCGATATCTTCGCTCGACGATGTTTCTCTTTAGGCGAGGCCCCTCTTGGGCGACGCCTCTCTTTGGCAACGCCTTTCTTTGGGCGATGCCTCAGCGAGGCAACGACTTGAGCGGCCAACCTGTTGACTTCTCTTCCTTGGGTCCCATGAGGGGTCCCACCATGCGTTGACCCTGACCTTTGGTCAACGCCCGGGAACGAGATGGTACACAAGCCCCCCAGTCTTGAGCTGACACTTGTTTCAGCGAAAAGACTAAGGCTAAGGCCTCGCCCCCATTGTCCTTAGGGTATTTTGATGACGCGTCACTTCCTGACCGGTTGTCGTGACACTTTCTACACCACCGGCGCAGCGCACCCTCGAGGATTCTGACGATGTGATATTCTCTGAGCAAGAAAAGTGACTCTTCAGGTCGTGCCTTAATCTCGTGACACGTGGCCCAATCGCACGGTGCTCTTTTTGCGTCCTTTGGCACCTCAACTGTAACGTTTGAGTCTTTGAAATCCCGCACTTGAACTCATTGTTTCTATCTTTTCGTATATTCTCCGTACTGTTCGTCTTTCTTCCAAGAGTTCTCCCTGCGTTCTTTCTTCGTCGACTCTTCCCTTCTGTACTACTGTTGGACCTTTCTTCTTTGATCTTTTAGTTCCCTCACTGACAGTTCGTCTTCTTCAATCTTTTGGTTCTTGACGGTTCGTCTTCTTTGATCTTTTGGTTCTTGACGGTTCGTGCCAATATGTCTGCTAACCCTCCTTCTTCCAGAGTTAACCATAGGGATCTCTATGCGTGGGCTTCGGGCGAACTCCTTGACGAGTGCTCGAGCCTAGTGTCCACCAAAGCTGTGAGGGACCACATAGGGGAGCCGATTACTTACAACCATCGTGCCTTTGGGAAAAGGCATGATGACGACGTTGCAGTGCTTCCTTGTACTATGGGGGAGCCCGTTTGTGGGGACGAGCGGGCCAACAGCGGGGTCCCCTTCTTCTACTTTTATCAGGTGGTCTTTAAGTGCATCGGTGTGCGCTTACCTTTCTCTAGGTTCGAAAAAGAACTGCTAACGGAGATCAATGTCGCCCCAGCCCAGCTGTATCCTAACAGCTGGGCCTTCGTCAAAGCCTTTGACATACTGTTTGGTTTCCTAGGGCGTGCACCTCCTGTTGACATCTTTCTTCACTTTTTCGAAGTGAAAAGGCAAAGAAACAACCTTTGGGTGACCCTCAGCAATGTTCCCGGTAGGGTCCTCTTAACCCCTTTCCAACACTCCTTCACGGGGTGGAAAGGTAAGTTCTTCAAGGTTTGCTGTTCTGATCTTGTACCCTCCGCTCTTGACGGCTTTCCCCTGTATTGGGTGAAGGAGCCTAGAGCCCTGAAGTCCAAGCCCCTTAAGAGGTTGCCCTCGAGTGATCAGGTGCCTTGCCGGATTTTGGCGGGTGCGGGGGGCTTAGATGTTGCTGCCTTGATAAGCCTGGAATACAATGCTGAGGCCCTGGAAAAATACATATGTACGAAAAATTCCCCTCATGACCTTCCTATTCCTCGCTTTTGCTGAGTTCTTGCATGATTTTATTTTGGAGTGCCTTATTTTGTGCCCGTCTTTTACCATGCTTACCCCCTGTTTGCGTAGGTTCAAAGATAAACAGGAAACAAAGGTCGTTGTTGGCCCAGGCGTTGAGGGCTGAGGACGGGGCTTCATCATCACCTTACTCAAACTCCGGGGGCCACTGATGAGTGGCCGAATTTTGCTTTTCGTATGAACATTGAACGTGTACATGATTGCTTTTTGTCTAGTTTGCAACTATCACGGACCTTATCTGTAATCGTAACTCCTGATTTACGCTTTGACTTATGTTTAACGCCACTCGCTTTTATCTTGCATGCTTGCGTCTGCTTCCGCTTTCTTTGTCATGCTACGTGCGTTACCTTCAGCACTCGCCTCCATTGTGTTTGACCTTAACTCTTTAGGTAGCACGTGCTCTTTCCTCTTATTCTCCATTCTTTCTTTTCAAGTTGCGACGCGTACTCTTCTCCCGATCCCTTTACTCATAGCCTCGCTCGCGCTCTATCTCTATATGCTTACGTCTGTTCATACGTTTGAGCTTCCTTTCCTAAACCTCCAACGGCTTCAACCTGGGTGTACCAGTAAAATCGGCGAGGTGTCTTTTCGGGCGATGCTTCTCTTTAGGCGAGGCCCCTCTTGGGCGACGCCTATCTTTGGCGACACCTTTCTTGGGCGATGCCTCAGCGAGGCAATGACTCGAGGGGCCAACCTGTTGACTTCTCTTCCTTGGATCCCTTGAGGGGTCCCACCATGCGTTGACCCTGACCTTTGGTCAACGCCCGGGAACGGGACGGTACACATTTCCTTCGGTCCTGAGTTAACACTTGCTTCAGCGAAAGCCTAAGGCCTCGCCCCCATCGTCCACGTGGCAGGCCTCCCCCCCCCATCGTCCACGTGGCATTTCTTGCTGACGTGACATTCTTTTGTTTCAGTTTGACTTGACATTTCCTGAACATTTGATGCGACGTTCTCTGCGCTTGACGTTTTGAGTTATGCCCTAATCTCTTGACACGTGGCTTGATCGCACGGCCGTTACTTAGTGCCTCTCGCGCTCCTCGAGTTAACATTGCATATTTCAAAAACACGCGCTCCAAGCTACTGTTTCATTCACTCTTCGCATTCCCTCCACTGTTCATCTTCCAAAGCTTTCTCTGCAACCCTTGTTTCTCTCTTGCGCTTCCGGTCTTCGGATCTCCCGATCTTAAAAAAGGTATGACCTTTTTCCCTCACTAGCTCCCTCTTTAACTTTCGTATTGCTACAACTGCCTGAGACTGTTTATTTTCCCTGTAC
>Ga0123341_1000175_pt1 | contig 32159 bp, 28 predicted proteins | sample Turbeapinknodule_FD_89959 | JGI IMG/M metagenome (GOLD analysis project Ga0123341, IMG submission 89959) | Root nodule microbial communities of legume samples collected from Mexico - Turtle bean Mexico pink nodule | ecosystem: Host-associated > Plants > Roots > Nodule | place: Mexico: Nepantla...
CGCTGGCCATGCTGCATGGAACAGGCCGAGTGATAGGCGACCGTGATGCCCCCCGGCATATGGGCCGGCAGCTCGAGGGTTGCGAGATATTCGGTGACGTCCTTGGCGAGCGCCGAGACTCTCGCTGCCTTTGCCGCGTAGGCGGGATCGAGGCGCAGCATATGGCCATAATCCTTGATCGTCGTGCCGCAGCCGGAAGCGGTGATGATGATCGCATCGAGCCCCTCCCCCTCGATCTCACGCGTCCAGATATCGACATTGGCCCGCGCACTGGCGAGCGCCTGTTCGGCGCGCCCCATGTGATGAACCAGCGAACCGCAGCAGACCTCGCCTTCCGGCAGCACGACCTCAACGCCGAGCCGCGTCAGCAGCCGGATCGCCGCCGCATTGATGCCGGGATCGAGCACCGGCTGGGCGCAGCCGGAAAGGATGGCGACGCGGCCGCGCCGCTCCGTCTCGGGCGGATAGCTGCCGGGTTTTGCGAAGTCCGAAGCCGCGGGGATGCGGCGCGGCGCAAGCGCCAGCATGGCGGCGAAGGGTTTCAGCGCGGCCCCGCGCATCAGGCCGGCAAAGGGTCGGCCGAGGCGGGCAAGATTGAGCGCCAGGCGGAACCGGCCGGGATAGGGCAGCACCGCGGCAAGAATGGCACGCGTCAGCCGGTTCATAAAGGGCCGCTTGTAGGTCTTTTCAATATGGGCGCGGGCGTGATCGACCAGATGCATATAGTCGACGCCTGAGGGACAGGTGGTGACGCAGGCGAGGCAGGAGAGACAGCGGTCGATATGGGTGACGACTTCGGCATCGGCGGGCCGCCCGTTTTCCAGCATATCCTTGATCAGGTAGATGCGGCCGCGCGGGCTGTCGAGCTCATTGCCGAGCGTCACATAGGTGGGACAGGTGGCGGTGCAGAAACCGCAATGGACACATTTGCGCAGAATCTGCTCGGATTCGGCAACAGCGGGGTCGAGAAGCTGGGTGGGGGTGAAGTTGGTTTGCATCTAGCGGGGCCTCCGCCTCGGGAGGATGTCGGGAGTTGCGTGTGTGGCACCCCCCTCTGTCCTGCCGGACATCTCCCCCACAAGGGGGGAGATCAGATAGGCGCAACGGTTTCCCCAAACAACGACCGTGGAATTACTTCGAGACGGTAAAGAGGGACCGGTGATCCAACGTCTTGCCAATCTCCTCCCTTGTGGGGGAGATGTCCGGCAGGACAGAGGGGGGTGAACCGCATACAAACTCATCCTTCACCCCATCTTCCCCGGATTAAAAATCCCCGCCGGATCGAACTTCTCCTTCACCCGCCGCGACAGCATCGCCACCGCCTCGGGCACGGGCTGAAACGCCGCAGTCACCGCCCTCGCCGCATCGGATGCGCGGATCAGCGTCGCATGGCCGCCACCGAGCGCCTTGATGAACCGGCGGACCAGCTCGGCTTCGGGGCCGGCCTCCATGCGCATCCAGACGAGACCGCCCTGCCAATCATAAAAGGCGTCGACGCCAGCTTCGAGGCGCAGGGCTGCAACCAGCTGATGGCCGATGCCGGGGGCGACCGAGATGCGCCAGACTGGCCGCATCGTGCCATCAGCGTAAGGCAGCACATCGCGGATTTCCTGCCAGAGCCTGCGGCTCTCCGGCTGCTCCAGCCGGGTTACCGTCGCAAAGGCCGACATGGAGGCCACCAGCTTTTCGACGCGCACATCGACCGAGCCCGGCAGGCCCTCGATGCGCAGAACCGTCGCCTCGCCCTCCGGCAATTTGCCGGCGAGGAATTTCCACGTCACCGTCAGCGGCAGGTGGGCGGCACCGGAGACTTCGACTGGCAGCGCCATCGCCGCCGCCATGGCGTTGGCGGCCTCGGCGTCGTTGAGGCCTGAGAGAACCACTGTCTGTTCCGTCTTCGGGCGCGGCGGCACCCGGAAGGTGACTTCGGTGAGAAAACCCAGCGTGCCGTGCGAGCCGGCGATCAGCTTGACCAGATCGAGGCCGGTGACATTCTTCATCACCCGGCCGCCGGCCTTGATGATCTCGCCTCTGCCGTTGACGAAACGCACACCCAGCAGGCTGTCGCGGGCAGCCCCCGCAATGAGCCGGCGCGGACCGGAAACATTGGCGGCAAAGACGCCGCCGATCGTCGGCTCGCCCGACCTGCGCATAACAGGGCGGTGATCCATCGGTTCGAAGGCGAGCATCTGGCCGTTTTCGGTCAGCGCCGCCTCGACCTCGGCAAGCGGCGTACCCGAGCGGACCGTCATGACCATCTCGCCGGGATTGTAGGCGACAATACCGGAAAGCCTGGTCGATCGCAGCCGGTCTTCTGATGCAACGGCATTGCCGAAACCCGAGCGCGTATCACCGCCACAGACCGCGAGCGGCCGGTTGGTCTCCGCATGTGCGAGGACGATCGCCGCCGCCTGTTCCTCGCTGGTCGGCATCAGATCGATCATGCGGCGGGGCGCCCTTCGAGCGGGAAGACTTTCGACGGGTTGAGGATCCAGCCGGGATCGAAGGCGGCGCGCGCCGCCATCTGCTGGGCGAGATCGGCCTCCGAATATTGATGGCGCATCAGCTCGCGCTTTTCGATACCGACGCCATGTTCGCCGGTGAGGCAGCCGCCGGCATCGACGCAGAGTTTCAGGATATCGTTGCCGGCGGCCTCGGCGCGGGCGGCATCCTCGGGATCATTGGCGTTGAAGAGGATCAACGGATGCATATTGCCGTCGCCGGCATGGAAGACGTTGGCGACCCTGAGGCCGTAGTGGTCGACGATCTCGGCAGTCCTCTTCAGCACGTGCGACAGCTGGCTGAGCGGCACGGTGCCATCCATGCAGATATAGTCAGCGATGCGGCCGGTGGCGCCGAAGGCGGATTTACGGCCCTTCCAGATCAGCGCCGCTTCGGTCGCCGACTGGCACTCGCGCACGGTCTTGACGCCGTGCCGGCGGGCGATCTCGACAATGTCCTTCAGCATGGCGTCCATCTCCGCTTCCGAACCCTCGACTTCGACGATCAACAGCGCGCCGACATCGAGGGGATAGCCGGCATGGGCAAAGGCCTCGCAGATCTCGATCGCCGGCTTGTCCATGAATTCGATCGCAACGGGGATGATGCCGGCGGCGATGACATCGGCAACACAGGCGCCGGCCTCTTCCGAGGCTTCGAAACCGAAGAGCACGGGGCGCGCGCCTTCCGGCTTGGCGATCAGCCGTACCGTCGCCTCGGTGACGATGCCGAGCTGGCCTTCGTGGCCGCAGACGAGACCGAGCAGGTCATAACCTGCCGCATCAAGGGCCTTGCCGCCCAGTTCGATCACCGTACCGTCGACCAGCACCATCCGGACGCCGAGCAGATTATTGGTGGTGACGCCGTATTTCAGGCAATGGGCGCCGCCGGAATTCATGCCGATATTGCCGCCGATGGTGCAGGCGAGCTGCGAGCTAGGGTCCGGCGCATAGAAAAAGCCGTCCGCCGAGACGGACTCGGAGATATTGAGGTTGGTGACGCCGGCCTGAACCACGGCAACGCGATTGGGCAGGTCGATTTCGAGGATGCTGTTCATCTTCGACAGCCCGAGCACGACCGCATCCTCTTGCGGAATGGCGCCGCCGGACAGCGAGGTGCCGGCGCCGCGAGGGACGACCGGAATGCCGTAGCGGTGGCAATAACGCATGACGGCCGAAACCTCGGCGGTGCTGCGTGGCAGGGCGACGGCGAGCGGCAGGCGGCGATAGGACACGAAGGCGTCGGTCTCGAACGGCACCAGCTCGCGCGGCTCATGAACCAGGCATTCCGGCGGGAGAAGATCGGTCAGATCGGCGACGATCTGATCGCGGCGTGCCAGCACATCGGCGCGCGGGGCGAGAAACGAAATGGCGTCGGACATGGCGTTCTCCCTGGCCTCGGACATTCGGAAATGACGACAGGAAATGACAGCGGAAACCGGCCACGAACCTCCCGCCGCCGATGAACCGGCTTAGCACTTTCCCAAAACTGGCGCAAATGCTAAGCACTTATGCCAAAAGAGGAAAAAGTCGCAAAACCTTATGACCAATCTGGGCGATCTCGAAATCTTTGCCAAGGTCGTTTCGACGGGAAGCATGTCGCTTGCCGGGCGGGCGCTCGGCTTTTCTCCCGCCGTCGTCTCCAAACGGATCAAGCGGCTGGAGGACCGGCTCGGCACCCGGCTTTTGCAGCGTACGACGCGGCAGATCTCGCTGACGGAAGCCGGACAGGGTTTCTACGACCGCGTTCTCGGCATCCTCGCCGGGCTTGAAGAGGCGGAATTCTATATATCAGGCCGCTCGGCGCAGATGCATGGCACGCTGAAAATCTCGGCGCCGACCTCGTTCGGGCGCATGCACATCGCGCCGCATCTGAAGGCGTTCATGGAAGCGAATCCGGAACTGGCGATCAACCTGGTGCTGACCGACGAATTCTCCGACATCGTTGGCGGCGGCTTCGATCTGGCGATCCGCATCGCCGAACTGACCGATTCGAGCCTCGTCGCCCGGCGGCTGGCGCCAGTGCGCCGGCTGCTCTGCGCCTCGCCGGATTATCTGGCGGCGCATGGCGAGCCTGGAGATATCGGCGATCTGAAACATCACCGCTGCCTGCCGGCACACAATGGCGACACTTGGCGGCTGAACGGGCCGGACGGAATGATCAGCCTGCGGCCGGAAGGCATGCTGATCACCAATTCCAGCGAAGTGATCCGCGAGACGGTCATCGCCGGCCTCGGCATCGCGCTACGCTCTACCTGGGATATCGGCGAAGAACTCAAGGCCGGCCGGCTGGTGCAGGTGCTGCCCGCCTATGAGGGCTCGCACAATGTAACACTGTCGGCCGTCTATCCCAGCCGGCAATTCCTGCCGGCCAAGGTGCGGCTGTTCATCGACTATCTGGCTGAGCTGTACGGACCCGTTCCCTACTGGGAACGCTGATGTTCAACGCGCCAGCCTCTCGATGACGAGGTCGAGCAAGGCGCGCAGCCGCGCCAGGCGTTTCATGTCGCGGTGATAACCGACCCAGGTGTCGCGGCCGGGCGGCGGCTCGCCGAGATCGACCAGTTCGATTGCGGCATGCGAATCGCCGAGCGGCCGCGGCAGAACGGCGAGCCCGGCTCCATTGGCACAGAGCGCCGCCTGCACATCACGGCTGTTGCTGCGCATGACGATCTCGGCATTTGGCAACAGGCGCTGCAGCCAGCCGACATCCGGCATGTCGCCGAAAGCCTCGTTGATGGTGACGAGGCGGGCGCCCGCGCCGTCGCCGGTTTCGGGGTGAGGCGCACCGCGGCCGATATAAAGGCCATATTCGATATGGATGAGCTTGCGCGATATGATCTCCGCTTCCGTGAAGGGCTGGATGCGGAAGACCAGGTCGGCTTCTCGTCGCGACAGGTTGAGAAGCCGGCTGTCGGTCAATAATTCGACCACCACCTTCGGATGGACTTGCGAGAATTCCGCCAGCACCGGCGAAAGCACATGGGCGCCGAACCAGTCGGATGAGGACAGCCTGAGAAAACCATCGAGCTGACTGCTGCCGCCGGCAAGGACACGCTCGACGGCGAGCGCCTCCTCCTCGATCCGTTCGGCGCCGGCGAATACGGCCGCGCCTTCATCCGTCAGCACGAAGCCATCGGTGGTGCGCTGAAAGAGTGTCTGGCCGAGAGAGGTTTCAAGGGCACGCAGCCGCCTGCCCATCGTCGGCTGCGTCAGTCCGAGGCTGCGGGCTGCTGCCCCCAGCGTACCGAACCGCGCGATCGCCAGAAACAGCTTGAGGTCGCTCCATTCCATCGCTCGCATCCACCAAACGAAAATGCATGGACTTCAGTCGTTATCTTTCATTTTCATTCGAGTTTCAATGAAGCATCTTTCTTCCATGCCAATTGCGGTGTCGCTGCAGGCGCCGCACCGCGAACGAAGGAGAGTTCCATGCCCGTTCAATCAACGATGAAAGCACTGCTGGCGGAATCGCCGAATTCGCCATTGCGCATCGCAGATCTTCAAAGGCCGGTGCCCGGCGAAGCCCAGGTTCTGGTGCGCATAAAGGCAAGCGGCGTCAATCCGCTCGACCTCAAGATCCGGGCCGGCAACGCGGCTCATGCCCGCCATCCGCTTCCCGCCATTGTCGGTATCGATATGGCAGGTGTTGTCGAAGAGGTCGGAATTGGCGTCAGCGGTTTTCGCCGCGGCGACGCGGTCTACGGCATGACCGGCGGGGTCGGCGGCGTTCAGGGATCGCTTGCCGACTTTGCAGCGGTCGATGCCGCGCTGTTGGCGCCGAAGCCTCAGAATCTGTCGATGCGCGAGGCGGCCGCCCTGCCGCTGATCTCGATCACCGCCTGGGAAGGGTTGGTCGACCGCGCCGGGGTCAGGGCTGGCCAGAAGCTTCTCGTGATTGGCGGCGGCGGGGTCGGCCATATCGTCGCGCAGATCGCCAAGGCTGCCGGAGCCAAGGCCTATGTGGTCGACGGCGCTTCGAAAGCGGACTATCTCGCCGGCCTTGGCGCAACACCGATCGATCGTGACGCGGAAACGGTGGAAAATTATGTCGCAAAACATACCGGCGGCAAGGGTTTCGATCTCGTCTACGACACGGTCGGCGGCCAGGGGCTTGATACGGCATTCCGAGCCGTCAGCCAGTTCGGCCATGTCGTGAGCTGCCTTGGCTGGGGAAGCCATGCGCTGGCACCGCTCTCCTTCAAGGCCGCCACCTATTCCGGCGTCTTCACGCTGCTGCCGCTTCTGACCGGCGAAGGGCGCGCCCATCACGGTGAGATCATGCGGGAGATGACGAAGCTCGCCGAAGCCGGCAAGGTGATGCCGAAGCTCGACCCGCGCCGCTTCACCCTTGCAGATGCAAATGAGGCGCACCAGCTGATCGACGACCGGCAGGCGGACGGGAAGCTCGTCGTCGAGATCGAGGGATCGTAATTCGTCGGCGCGATTAGCGCGCCAGTTCGAGATAGGCGTTCGCCACCATCGCGTCGAGATCCCCGGGCACGGGCACGACGCAGGAATTGGGGCCGGCCTCGCCACTGGCGACGCGCTCGAGACAGCGGGCCTGCAGGGTGAAGCCGAGATCCATCGATTCGACCGTGTTGCCGAGCGACCGCGGGCCGGCGAGATTGGCCATGTGGCCGCCGCCGAGCACATGGAAAGAGCGGCCGTCGCTCAGATGGAAGGTCTCGATATGATCGGCCTCGTAGCGGTCGATGCCGGTGATATCGGGATGGCAGCGGAAGGCTCCGACATCGATCTCCTGCGGGAAATGGCCGCCATTCATCAGGATTACGCCGTCCTTTAAAAGCGGCAGGTCGGCTGCCGTCACGATACCGGCAAACCCCGTGACGGTGACGAGAATATCGGCCGAGCCGATCGCCACCTCGCGCAGCGGTGTGGCGAAACCGTCTAGATGGGCTTCGAGCGTCGTCACCGGATCGATATCAACGACGCTGACGGTCGAGAAGGCATTGCGGAAACAGGCGGCCGTGCCCTTGCCGCAGGCGCCGTAGCCGAACACCGTCACGCGTTTGCCGTTGGTCGAGCGGTTGGTGAAACGCAGATAGCTTTCGAACAGGCTCTGGCCAACGGCATGCCTGTTTTCGGCGAACTGCTTGATCGGACTGTCGTTGATGACGAGGATCGGCATGGCGAGGCGCTCGCGCAGCGGCAGCAGGCGGGTGCGGCCAGAGGTGGTTTCCTCGGTGCCGCCGCGGAGATTGGCGTAGGGTTTGTCCGCCGCGATCGCGAACAGATCGCCGCCATTGTCGAGCAGCAGATCCGGCTTTTCGGCCATAACCGCTTCGAGGCTCTGATGATGGGCGGCGGGATCGGTCGTCTGCGTGGCGAAGACCGTAATGCCCTCAGAGCGCAGGAACTCGACCGTCGACGGCTGGGTGCTGTTGAGATTGCCGGTGCAAACGAGACGGGCGCCGCCGGCGCGCAGCGTCATCAGGAGCGCCACCGTCTTCGGCTCGAGATGGATGCCGGTGCCGATCGCCAAGCCCTCGAAAGGACGCGTCCGCTCGAATTCAGCCGCCGTCGCCTTAAGCAGCCGGCAGCTGTCGCCGATCCAGTCGATGCGGGTTGCGGTCTTTTCCATCATCTCTTCTCTGTTGCCATGGTCGCACCGTTCTTAGCGGAGCAATAGGGATGCGAATATGGAAGTAATTCTGGCGAAGGGGCAGAAAATCTGTCCTTTCAAGTCCCTGTCCCGCACTGAAGTAGCCAGCCGGACAGAGCTGCAAAGGCCGGCCGTCTGGCATCCGGCGTCCGACAGCAGAGGCAATAGCCCGACGGCCGGGTGATGAAGCCGTAGGGCGCCAGCAGATGCCCGCGTTGAAGATCGTCTTCGATCGAGGCGCGTGGCGCCAGAGCGACACCAAGCCCCGAGCGGGCAGCACCGAGCGCCAACAGCAGATCCTCGAATTCTTGGACGCGGGAAAAGGTGACCGGCGGCGTGCCGCTTTCGGCAAACCATTCGTCCCAGAGCTTCGGAACGCTGCGGCTGACGAGCATCGTCAGCGCGCCCATCGCCGCCGGGTCACCAGATAGGGCCGCGACAAGTGCAGGCGTGGCGACCGGGCCGAACTCGTCCTCCATGAAACGCAGGGCGGTAATCCCGGCCGCCGGCCGATATTCGCCTCCCATGATCACAGCGTCCAATTCCGGGTGTATTTGCAGCGGCTCCACCACGGTCATCGGCACGATGTCGATCGCCATTTCTCCGAGACTTGCCTGCATGCCTGCCACGCGCGGCATCAGCCACCAGACCGCGAAGGCAGAGGGCACGCCAAGCCGGATGCGGCCCGGCACCGTGCCTTCGAGCTCCGAAGCGGCACGTTGCAGGATATCGAAAGCCGCGCCCGCAGCGGCGGCAAAGGCGCTCGCCTGCACGGTCGGCACCAGCCTTCGGCCGTCACGCGTGAAAAGCTTGCGACCGACGTAATTTTCAAGCGTGGCGATCTGCTGCCGCACGGCGCCGCGCACCACGTTGAGCTCTTCGGCGGCCTTCACGATGCTGCCGTGGCGGCAGACGGCCTCGAAGACGCGGATGGCATTGAGCGGTGGAAGACGCATGATTACCACAATTCTAAATGATAGTGGATCACTGATCTTGCCATTGAACGATATGCAAGAGCACGCGATATTGTACACCTGTGCAACGTGACGCATTCGAGACAGGGCGTGACGGGTTTTCCGAACCTGTCCGACTTCGACTCCCCTATGAACGGCAATCGAACCGCGTTTCGGATCGTCCCGTGGCTCTTTTGGATTGTGTCAACATTTCGTGATACACGTATATGAGTGATTCCTAACAACCATTGTGAAGGTGACCCGACAATTGACTCTTCTCGCCAGATTGGCATCCGATGTGCAACTGATGTTCCGGCGTCCGCCGCGACAGCAATATGGTGCGATCTGCTATCGGGTGAAGAGGAAGAGCGGCGATGTCGAAGTGTTGTTGATGACGAGCCGCGACACCGGCCGCTGGGTCATTCCCAAGGGTTGGCCGATGACGGGCAAATGCGCCCATGAGGTCGCCGCCCAGGAGGCCTTCGAGGAAGCTGGCGTCCGCGGCGCGGTCGAGACGGAAACGCTCGGCGCTTACAGCTACTCGAAAATCCTGCGCGACGGTGTGCAGGTGGCCTGCAAGGTGCAGGTCTATGCGATCGAAGTCACCGAGATGGCGAAGAACTTCAAGGAAAAGGGCGAACGCCGCATCGAATGGGTCTCGTTTGACGAGGCCGCGGGGCGTGTGCGCGAGCCGGAGTTGCGCGGCCTTTTCCTAGCTTTCAAACGAAAGATGACCGAGAGGCTTTCGGCCCAGGCGGTAAAGCAGGGATCTGCGGGAAAGCAAATTCCGGCCGAATGAATCCTGCCATCTTGCGCTGCTAGGAAAGTGGCGTAGAAGCAGATTTCATCCCTCGGAAAAAGAATGCCGCCACGCCCAACAGTCCTCACGAAACGCACGCTCGACAAAGACCTCGACAAGATAACCCGTGCCGAGGACGCGGCGAAACATGTTTTGCGGCGGCTGGTGGCGCCCGGTGTCGGGCTGATCTTCGTCGGCCTGGCCATGTTGTTTGCCGGTGTTTATGTGTTCGACCGGCCGGGAGCGGTGCTCGTTGTGGCGGCGGCAGCCCTTGCCGGCTACATGGCGATGAACATTGGCGCCAATGATGTGACCAATAATGTCGGTGCCGCCGTCGGGGCGCGCGCCATGACGATGAGCCAGGCGCTGGTCATCGCTGCGATTTTCGAGGTTCTCGGCGCCACGATCGCCGGTGGCGAAGTCGTCAGGACGATTTCCTCGAATATCGTCGACACCGTCCAGGTGCCGCAGGCATTGCTCGGCTGGATCATGATGGCGGCGCTGATGGCCGCGGCCCTGTGGATCAACCTCGCCACCTGGATGAACGCGCCGGTTTCCACCACCCATGCGATCGTCGGGGCGGTGATCGGCGCGGGCATCGCAGCCGTCGGGCCGGACCCGGTGAATTGGCGGGTGATGGCGGAAATCACCTCGAGTTGGATCACCTCGCCGCTGATCGGCGGGCTGATCGCGGCCGGGCTGCTTTATCTCGTCAAGACGCTGATCATCTATCGCGACGACAAGATCGCCGCCGCGCGGCTCTGGGTGCCGGTGCTGGTCGCGGTGATGGCCGGCGGCTTTATGGCCTATATGGTGCTGCAGCTGTCGCCCCCTGGCAAATATCCGTCTTTGACCATTATCCTCATCGGCATCGGCATCGGGCTGGTCAGCTGGCTTGCCGCCCGGCCGCTCGTTCTCGCCCAGGCGCGCAATCTCGAAAACCGCAACAGCTCGCTGCGGGTCCTGTTCCGGATGCCGCTCATCGGCTCTGCGGCGCTGCTGTCCTTCGCGCATGGGGCAAACGATGTTTCGAACGCGGTCGGGCCTCTTTCGGCGATCGTCCACTCAGTCGGCGTCGGCGGCGGTGACAGCATCGGCCACCCGCCGCTCTGGGTGATGCTGATCGGCGCCTTCGGCATCTCCGTCGGCCTGCTGCTGTTCGGGCCGCGCCTCATCCGCCTCGTCGGCGAGGAGATCACCAAGCTCAATCCGATGCGGGCCTGTTGCGTCGCGTTGTCGACCGCCTTCACCGTCATCGTCGCCTCCTGGCTCGGCCTGCCAGTCAGCACCACCCATATCGCCGTCGGTTCCGTCTTCGGTGTCGGCTTCTTCCGCGAATGGTATACGCGTCATTCGAAGCGCCGCATCACCTATATCAGGAGCAAGGCCGAGAGCTTCGATATCGACGAACCGGAAGAGCCGAACGTCCACGAGACGCGACGGCGCTATCTTGTGCGCCGCTCGCATTTCATGACGATCATCGCCGCCTGGATCATCACCGTGCCGGTTTCGGCAACGCTTGCGGCAGTGATTTATTGGGTTATGTTCGCGCTCTTCGTCTAGAACAGGATGATTTTAGGCCTGCTCGGCCTAAAATCTGAATCCTGTTCTAAATTAGAGCGTTAGAGCATGACGTCGTCCGAAAACCGCTCACACTTTTCGGCATCATTCTCTGGAACCCGCGAGTTTTTAATGCGCGCCAATTTCCGCATGCAACGACTTTTCGTCGACGCGCCGCTTTCCCGCGGTGTCGCCCTCGAGGTGAATGTCGACCAATTCAACTATCTCGCCAATGTGCTGAGGATGCAGGAAGGCGGCGAGGTCCTGCTATTCAACGGCCGTGACGGCGAGTGGAAGGCAACCCTCACCTTCCCCACGCGCAAACGCATTCAGCTAACAGCAATCGAAGAGACGCGGCCGCAGCCGGCACCTTGCGACCTGCATTATCTTTTTGCGCCGCTCAAGGTCGGCCGCTTGGATTATCTCGTTCAGAAGGCCGTGGAAATGGGCGCCGGTCTGCTGCAGCCGGTCATGACCCAGCACGTCCAGGGCAAGATCACCAATCTCGAGAAACTGCGCGCCAATGTCGTGGAGGCGGCGGAGCAATGCGGCGTTCTCGGCATTCCCGAAGTTGCCGAGCCGGTGCGGCTTCTTGACCTGCTCGACCGCTGGCCGAAAGAGCGCCGCATCATCTATTGCGACGAAGGCGATGCCGGGCAGAACCCGCTGCCGGTGCTGTCGGCGATCCGGGAGAGGCATCTCGCCTTGCTCGTCGGGCCGGAAGGTGGCTTTTCCGAAGAGGAGCGGGCGCGGCTTCGAAGCCTCGATTTCGTCACCGCCATTCCGCTCGGACCACGCATCCTCAGGGCCGATACCGCGGCCGTTGCGGCGCTGGCGGTGGTGCAGGCGGCGATCGGCGACTGGCGCTGACGGCGAAAACGGGTGGACATGGAAATTGCTGCTATTTTTTTGATGCGTCATTGAAAGAATTTCACTTGCAACATACGTGGCTTGGGTCCTAATCAGCCTTCCAGCTGCCCGGCCCCCTGGGCGCCTATTTGAATACAGGTACCCCGCATGGCCCGCGACACCACCGACCAGACACCGCTCTCTTCGGTTCAGGATCTGACCGATTATATCGCCGCCGGCAACAAGCCGCGGGAGCGCTTCCGGATCGGCACCGAACACGAGAAATTCGCCTTCTTCCGCGCCGACAACAGCCCGGTTCCCTATTTCGGCGACGCCAGCATTTCCGCCCTGCTCACCGGCCTGCAGAAAAAAAGCGGCTGGGAGCCGATCATGGACGGTGGCAACATCATCGGCCTTGCCGAGCAGAGCGGCATGGGCGCGATCTCGATCGAGCCAGGCGGGCAGTTCGAACTGTCCGGCGCGCCGCTGGAAACGATCCACGAAACCTGCAGGGAATCGAACCAGCATCTGGCGACGCTGCGCGACATCGCCGAGCCGATGGGCATCCGCTTCCTCGGCATCGGCGGCAGTCCGAAATGGACCTATGCTGAAACCCCGCAGATGCCGAAATCGCGCTACGAGATCATGACCCGCTATATGCCGAAGGTCGGCACCAAGGGTCTCGACATGATGTACCGCACCTGCACGATCCAGGTGAATCTCGATTTCTCCTCCGAAGCCGACATGCGCCAGAAGATGCGCGTCTCGATGAAACTGCAATCGCTGGCGACCGCCCTCTTCGCATCCTCGCCCTTCACCGAGGGCAAGCCGAACGGCCTGCTGTCCTGGCGCGGCGATATCTGGCGCGATGTCGACAATCAGCGCTCGGGCCTGCTCGATTTCACCTTCCGCGACGATTTCGGCTTCCGCGACTATGCCGAATGGGCACTCGACGTGCCGATGTATTTCATCGTCCGGGACGGGCACTATCACGACTGCACCCATGTCACTTTCCGCCAGTTCATGAATGGCGCTTTGAAGGGCGAGGTCGCTGATCCGGCGCCAACGATGGGCGACTGGACGAACCATCTTTCGACGCTCTTCCCCGACGTGCGGATGAAGCGTTTCCTCGAAATGCGCGGCGCCGACGGCGGCCCGTGGCGGCGCATTTGTGCCTTGCCGGCCTTCTGGGTTGGCCTGCTCTACGACGATGCGGCTCTCGATGCCGCCGACCAGTTGACGAAGGATTGGAGCCTTGCCGAGATCGGCACATTGCGGGATGCCGTTCCGGCGCAAGGATTGAAGGCCGAGTTTCGCGGACATGCATTGCTCGACACGGCGCGCGAAGTGGTCGGCATATCGAGGGCCGGCCTCAAGGCGCGCGGCAGGCTCAATCGCGAAGGCCAGGACGAGAGTATCTTCCTGGCGCCGCTCGACGAGGTGCTCGCCAAGAAGGCGACGCTCGCCGAGGATCTGCTGTCGCTTTATCACGGCCGCTGGAACGGCTCCGTCGAACCGGTCTTCGAGGACTATCAGTACTGAGCCTGTCCTGGGGTTTTCTCCAACTCGGAAAATCGCACGGCACTTTCGCTGAAATTGGTTTAAGTTCTTATGGCAAAAAGCCGTTTGCACATTACCATTTCCGGATATAGTGGCGTTACCAGCGTCACGACTCGGGGAAAGGGACCTCCATGCTGCCACTCTTCGACATGATGATGCAGGCGCAGAACGGCGCGGCGATGGAGGCAATCGCCCGGCAGTTCAACCTGGCCCAGGAACAGGCGACCAAGGCGATGGCGGCATTGATGCCGGCCTTCTCAGCCGGCCTGAAGCGCAGCACCAGCAACCCTTATGATTTCGTCGGGCTGATGCAGGCCGTCTCCTCCGGCAACTATGCGCGTTATTTCGAGGATATGAGCCGGGCTTTCACGCCCGAGGGCATTTCCGACGGCAACAATATCCTTGCCCAGCTTTTCGGCTCCAAGGAGGTTTCGCGCGCGGTCGCCGCTCAGGCCGCACAGATGACCGGCATCGGCCAGGATATCTACAAGCGGATGCTGCCGGTGCTGGCCGATACGCTGATGGGCGGGCTCTTCAAACAGACGACTGGCCAGATGGCTTCGCCGGTCAACCCCTTCGTCAATACGGCGATGGCCGAGACCATCCAGCAATGGCTGCAAAGTACCGGCTTCGCGCCGAAACCGAAGGCGGCGCAGCCCAGCATCTTCGACAATCCCTTCACGCAGGCGATGCAGCAGATGTTTTCGGTGCCGAAGGCTGAACCGACACCTCAGCCGAACCCCTTCCTCGACAATCCCTTCGCCAAGGCCTTCCAGGAGATGATGGCCGGGCTTGGACAGCAGCCGGCGGCCCAGCCGGCAACCAAGACGCCCGAGGCGCCGAAGGAAGAGACGAAGGCCGCGGCCGACAGCTATGGCGAGATATTGAACGCCATGTTCGACAGCGGGCTGGAAGTTCAGAAGACCTACCAGAGGAATCTGGAAGCGATCTTCGAAACCTATCGGCCGAAGCCGCCGGAATCCAAGGCATAAAAAAAACCCGGAGATGGCTTGGGAAAAGCCGATCACCGGGTCAAGCGGCAGGGCTATTGGCTATCACCCTGCGGGGAAACTCGACATTCCTACTCCTGGTAGGAGCGGAAGAGCGACAGGCGCCAGCGATTGCGCGCCGAGCGGGTCAGATGTTCCGACGGGTCCTCGAAGAAGGTCGACGCCAGGAACGCGGAGGTCAGATCGGCCCTGGTGAGGCCGATATCCCTCAACTGCGTGTCGTTCAGATCATGCAGCGCGTTGATCTCCATGCGATTGCGGAACACGCGAAAGAGAGAGGCCAACGGTGCGAGACCTGCCGCCAGACGCTGGGAAAACGTCGAGGTCGGCTTGTCGCAATCGAGTTCGAGTGTCTGGTCTGTCATGCGCATTGAACTCTCCTTTCTGTACAGCGCCGCGCGTCCTTCAGACGTGGAAAGGGCGCTGTAACGTTTCAGATCTGCGCGCAACGCAGCCCGCCCCTCCCGCGAGGTCGTGCGGGAAGGAGCAAGCTGAATTCCGCCTGGACAGGCAGGGTGTCTGTCCTTCACTTTGCTTTGATTTGCATCCCGAAGATGCCAAAGACCTATTGATCAGTCCAACGAATGTTTCTAATGATTATCATCAGCTATCTTTATGGGTGACACCATGTCCGCGCCTCTTGATCTCGACCAGTTGCAGACTTTCATCGCCATCGTCGATTCCGGCAGCTTCACCAAGGCCGCCGACAGGGTCTACAAGACCCAATCGGCCGTCTCCATGCAGATGCGCCGTCTCGAGGAGCGCATCGGCAAGCAGTTGTTCATCAAGGATGGACGCGGCAACCGGCTGACGGTCGAGGGCGAAAAATTGCTCAATTACGCCCGGCGTATCATCCGCCTCAACAATGAGGCGATCGCGGCCTTCGACGACAACAGGCTCGAGGGCACGCTGCGCATCGGCACGCCGGACGATTATGCCGACCGCTACATGCCCGAAATCATCGGCCGCTTCGCCAAGACCCATCCGAATGTCGAACTCTACATCGTCTGCGAGCCATCGGTGGATCTGGCCGAGCGCATGCATAAGGGCGAACTCGACATCGCACTCGTCACCCACAATCCGCGCGAGCGCATGTCTGACGTCGTCAGAACCGAGCCCCTCTGCTGGGTGGGTTCGGCCAACCATCCGATCCGCGACGACGCGCCGGTGCCGCTGGCCGTCGGCCGGCGTGATTGCCAGTGGCGCCAGCTTGCCTGCTCGGCGCTCGACGCGGTGGGACGCGAACACCAGATCCTGTTCACCAGCTGGTCCTGCACCGTCGTTGCCGCCGCCGTGCTTGCCGGCATGGCAGTCTCGGTGATGCCGGAATCGGCGCTGCGCACCGGCATGAAGGTGCTGAGCCAGGCGGACGGCTTTCCGGCACTGCCGCCGGTGCAGATCGGCATCATGAAGCGGCCGGGCGTTTCGCTCTCGCTGATGAACGCGATCACGGCGCATATCACCGCCTGCCTCGACAATATCACGCCTGCCGTCGTCGACGACACGCTGGAGGCCGATGTCAAATCCGCCCAGGCACGCCTTTATCCACGGCTGAAAGCCGCCAATATGGTGCCGAGCTGGTAAGAAGTATGAGGTAAGAGCTCAGGCGGCGCGCTGAGCGGTTGCGGCGAAAAGGGAAGCGCGGATGGCGCGTTTCCACTCATCGAGCATGCGCCGCGCCAGGGCTTTGTCGCTGACGGCGGCAAGCCGGATGACGGCGCCGATCAAGTGGCTGAACAGATAAGTGCGCGCATACATCTCTTCGTCGCAAAGGTGCGGGGCCAGCCGACGCACGGCCTCATGAAAGATGCCGGCAACGCGGCCGCTATGCTCGATATTCAGCTGAAGCAGATCCTGGTCGGTCTCCGTTCCCATCCAGACACCGAGATAGACAGGATCATCATGATAGGACTGGTAATACCAGTCGATAATGTCGCAGACGGTGTCGAGTGCCTGGTCGAGCGTCTGAACGTCGGCGAACATCGCCTCCGTCTTTTCCTGGATTGCCAAGGCGTGCTGGTCGAACAAGGCTTTGACGATCGCCGCCTTTTCGGGAAAATACTGGTAAACCGAGCCGATCGGCACTTTGGCGGCGACGGCGAGCTCCGTCATCCGCATGGCGCTAACGCCCTTTTCGGCAATGATTTTGGCGGCGGCGGCAAGAATGAGGTCCAGCCTCTGGATACTGCGCTCCTGCTTCGGCTTCCTGCGCAAGCCGATCCGATCGATGCTTTCCACGCCCATGTCGTTCCCGTTCTTATCGTTCGCGCGGGCAGGCATCATGCCAAATCAGCGCGTCGGGCGGGTATGACATTGCAGGTCTTCATCAGTGGTAAATGAAAACGCCCGCATTTTAACGATCGGCAAATGCGTTTGAAATCAGGTACCTAGATCATATCATCCTAATTGACCAGCATTCGAAAGACCTGAAATAGTTGTAAAATCCTTGGGTCGAGAAGAGAGACCCATGCCGCTGCCGGGGCAAGTGACGATCCTGCCCGCTGGGACGCCGGACGAGCTCCCAGTGTTCGGCATCAGCCCATTGCCATCCATGCTGCGAGCCACACCCACATAGCGGCGAGCGTGAGGTAACCGGCAGCGAAAAGCGGACTGCGGTAGCGCAGATCATTGCTGGTGACATGCACGACGGCATGGGCGTAACGCAGCGCGACGAAGAGCCAGGCGAGCCCGACGGCCGGGAGATTGTCGGCCTCGGTGACATAGAGAAGAATACAGCAGGCGTAGAAGAGCACAGGCAGTTCGAACTGATTGGCGAGGCAGTTTTTGACGACGAGGCTTGTCGCCGGCTCGTCCCGATTTTCGCGATAATCCGATCTCCCGATCTTGCCGGCGCGGACCATTTTCCCGCGCCGCATGCCCAGAAGTGCATAAAGACCATAGACCAGGGCCACATGGGCGAGGAGTGGCCAGAAGATTTGATAACCGGTCATATGGGCGCCTTGAGTCCTTTTCCGCTTCCGCATTCGTTGCGAGCAGTAGCCGAAAGGAGAGCCGGATACCAGCGGCGGCGGCAGTGAACCGCCGTCGTGCGACGGCGGGTCACAAGAACATGTCAGACCTGAGCAGAGCCACCATCGGCGAAGAGCTCTGTGCCGGTGATGAAGCTCGAATCGTCCGAGGCGAGGAAGAGTGCCGCGGCGGCGATTTCCTCAGCGCGGCCGACGCGGCCCATCGGCACCTGTGTTGCGAGATAGTCGAGCAGGCCCTGCTGCTGTACCTTGTCCTGACCGGCGAGTTCGACAAGACCGGTCGTCTCTGTCGGGCCGGGGCTCAGCGTGTTGATGCGGATGCCGCGATCCTTGAGATCGAGGATCCAGTTGCGGGCAAAGCTTCTGAGCGCGGCTTTCGACGCAGCGTAGACACTGAAGGCAGGCGTGCCGGTCGAGCCGGCCGTCGAGCCCGTCAAGATCATGGATGAACCCCGGCCGAGCAGCGGCAGCGCTTTCTGTACGGTGAAGAGCACGCCCTTCACATTGCGGTTGAAGGTATCGTCGTACTGCTCCTCGGTAATTTCGCCGAGCGGCAGCATGGAACCGCCGCCGGCATTGACGAAGAGCACGTCGATGCGGCCGACTTGCGCCTTCACGAACTAATAGAGCCGGTCGAGGTCGGCAAGCTTTGCCGAGTCCGCCTGGATGCCTTTGACATTGCCACCGATTTCGGCGACCGCCGCGTCGAGGACGTCTTTGCGCCGGCCGGTCACGAAGAGCTGCGCGCCCTCGGCAGCGAAACGTTTGGCGGTGGCAAGGCCAATGCCGGATGTGGCGCCGGTGATGACCACGATCTTTCCATTCAGTCTCTGCGTCATTGTCGTCTCCTGTTGTTGGACCGAGGCTGAGATATGGACGCGGGGATTGTTTCGGAATAGAAAGAAATGAAAGCCATCGTTGCAAGAATGAAATGACGAAGTTTCCCGATTTCGAAGGCCTCGCAATGTTTGCAAAGGTGGCAGAGGAGCGTTCTTTCGCCCGCGCCGCCAAGACGCTTGGCGTCTCGGTGCCGACCGTTTCGCGCGCCGTCGCCCGGCTGGAGGAGAGGTTGGGAGCACGGCTCTTCAACCGCACGTCACGGCAGCTGGCGCTGACCGATTTCGGCTTGCGGCTGGTCGACAGTGCCTCACGGCTCTATGCGGAGGCGGAGGCGGCGGAGGATGCAGCGCGCGAGCTTTCCAGCAGTCCGCGCGGGATGATCCGGCTTGCCGTGCCGATGGCCTTTGGCACACGCTGGCTGGCGCCGATCCTGCCTGATTTTTTCGAGCTTTATCCGGATATTGCCATCGACCTGCATATGAGCGACGCTGCCGTCGATCTGGTGGGAGACGGTTTCGATGCAGCGCTGCGGATCGCCGTTCTACAGGATTCCTCGCTGGTGGCACGACGGCTGACGCCGGTCGCTCGTTTCATCCTCGCAGCGCCCTCCTACCTGGAAAAACACGGGACACCGGCACATCCAAGCGAGCTTACCGCCCACCATTGCCTGGGCTATGCCTATCGGCCGCGGCAGGATATCTGGCACTTGCGCAACGAGGCCGGCGAGGAAGAAACGGTCATACCGACGGGGCCGTTGCGCGCCACCAATTCGCAGGCGCTGATCCCGATGGCGCTCCGCGGCCTAGGGATCGTCGAACTGCCTGAATTCATGGCGCATGAATATCTCGCCGATGGCCGGCTGAAAGCCATCCTCAGCGATTGGAAACTGCCGAGCGGTGCGCTCTATTTCGTCACGCCCTCGGCTCGCACTCGTCCGGCGAAGGTGGAGGCGTTGTCCGATTTCATGGTTGCGCGGCTTTCCAACCCATCATGGCGATGGAACGGCTGAAGGTCCCCTCAGTCCTCGCGCGGCGAGAGCCAGCGGGCGATGGCAAGCCGGGCGATGACAATGACGCAGATGGCGAGGCTTGCGAATTTCAGCCGTGTCATCCACGGCAGCAGATGTGTTGCAAGATGTGTGGACGCACCATCGCCGAAGGCGATCAGGCTCGAGATGTTCTCGGCGTAGTCGGCGATGCCGTAGATGAACGGTAGCAGGTAGATCGCCTTGGCCACAAGCGGATGCGCCGATCGGCCGAACCACGAGCCGACGGGACCGAGTGCGACGAAGACAAAGAACAGCAGCGCCGTCAGCAAGGCCGGAAAAATCAGTTCCGGCCCGAAATACATGGCGCGCAGCAGCTTTGTCGCCGTCTCGTTCTCATCCAGCAGCTTCTGCATGTGGAAGACGGCAGACTCGTCGTAACCGGCGAAATAAGTATCGAGCACCGCCTGCCCGGTCTCATGCTTGAAGGGCACGACGAAGCCGAAGGTCGTCCAGGCGAGCACGATCAGGCAGAGGGCTGCGAGCAGCGCGACGATCCAGACAGGAATCCCGCTGCCCGCTTTCATGATCAGAGGCCGGCGCCCGGATAGTTCGGGCTCTCGCGGGTGATCGTCACGTCATGGGCGTGGCTTTCGCGAAGGCCGGCGCCGGAGATGCGCACGAAGGTCGCCCGCTCCTGGAAATCCTTCAGATCCTTGCCGCCGACATAACCCATGGCTGCCTTGAGACCGCCGGCCAGTTGATGGACGACGGCCGAGACCGGACCCTTATACGGCACCTGGCCCTCGATACCCTCGGGCACGAGCTTCAGCGTGTCGCGCACCTCCGCCTGGAAATAACGGTCGGCCGAGCCGCGGGCCATGGCGCCGACGGAGCCCATGCCGCGATAGGCCTTGAAGGAGCGGCCCTGGTAAAGATACACCTCGCCGGGGCTCTCATCGGTACCGGCCAGCAGCGAGCCGATCATGACCGCAGAAGCGCCGGCGGCAATCGCCTTGGCAAGGTCGCCGGAGAATTTGATGCCACCATCGGCGATGACTGGCACATCCTGAGCCTGTGCCGCCTGAACGGCCGACATGATGGCGGCGAGCTGGGGAACGCCGACGCCGGCAACGATGCGCGTCGTGCAGATCGAGCCTGGGCCGATGCCGACCTTCACGGCATCGGCACCGGCATCGATCAGCGCTCTCGTACCGTCATAGGTGGCGACGTTGCCGGCCATGATCCTGACCGAGTTGGAAAGCTTCTTGACGCGGGTGACGGCATCGAGGACGCGCTGCGAATGACCGTGGGCGGTATCGACGACCAGAAGGTCGACGCCGGCCTCGATCAGCCGCTCGGCGCGCTCGAAGCCGTCATCGCCGACGCTGATGGCGGCGGCGGCGCGAAGCCTCCCCTGCGCATCCTTGGAGGCGTTCGGGTTCAGCTGCGACTTCTCGATATCCTTGACGGTGATGAGGCCGACGCAGCGGCCTTCAGTGTCGACCACCAGCAGCTTTTCGATCCGGTGCGAATGCAAGAGGCGCTTGGCCTCCTGCTGATCGACGCTCTCCTTGACGGTGACCAGATTGTCCTTGGTCATCAGCTCGTGGATCTTCTGCTCCGGATCGGAGGCGAAGCGAACATCGCGGTTGGTCAGGATGCCGACGAGGCGACCCGATTTCTCGACGACGGGAATGCCGGAGATGCCATGCGATTTCATCAGGCCGAGCGCTTCAGCGAGCTTCGCCTCCGGACCGATGGTCACCGGATTGACGACCATGCCGCTTTCGAACTTCTTCACCTGGCGGACCTCTTCGGCCTGCTCGATCGGCGTCAGGTTTCGGTGGATGACGCCGAGGCCGCCGGCCTGGGCCATGGCGATCGCCAGACGGCTTTCGGTGACGGTATCCATGGCCGAAGAGAGGATCGGGATGTTGAGGTCAAAATCGCGGGCGATGCGGGTGGAAATGTTCGTCTGGCCGGGCATGACCTCGGAATGACCGGGCTGCAGCAGCACGTCGTCGAAGGTAAGCGCGTCCGCGCCGGTTGCCGTTTCAATGATGCGTGCCATGGCCAAATTCCTTCATTTAAGAAAATGCAACCTGGCCCGGAAACGAATCGTCCGCCCCGGCGGTGTGCATGGGATTGCTTGGAAGTTGGCGAGGGCTGGTAACACGTCTATGACAGGAAGGAAATAGCAAAAAGCCCGGCCTGTCCGCCGGGCTCGTCATGGGTGCCATGCGCCTGGAGCAATCCCCTGATTTGCCCTAAGTCGCGGAGATGGCGTATCTCTTTGTTTTCACGCATTCCGGACGCACAACCGCTGCGCAATTTTGCTGGGCGGCTCCATATCAGATGTCGAACTGATAGGTCTTCGGCACGAAGCGATAGCCGCCATCCTGCTTCTCGGCAAAACCGACCGCCGGGAACGGCATGTGGTAGCCGAGGAAGGCGATCTTCTCGGTCGCGATCATGTCGAAGACCTTGCGGCGGGTGGCTGCTGCCTGCGCCTTGTCCATGTCGAAGCGCACCTCCCAATCCGGCCGCAGCAGCGACAGGATATAGTGATTGGCCGTATCGCCGGTCAGCACGAGACGTTTCCCCTCGGATTCGACGTGGAAGACCATATGCCCCGGCGAGTGGCCGGCCGCCAGCATTGCCGTCACGCCGGGCGCGACGCTGTCACCGTCCTTGAAGAAGGTGGTCTTTTCGGCAAGCGGCGCGACATTGGCCAACACCGCCTTATGGCCGCCTTCGGCCGGCGTGCCCTCGCGCGCCTTGTTCGACCAGAAATCATATTCGGCCTGGCCGGCGACATAGCGGGCATTTTTGAAGGCAGCCGCGCCATTTTCCATCAGGCCGCCGATATGATCGCCGTGCAGATGGGTCAGCGCGACTATGGTGACGTCGTCGGCCGAATAGCCTGCGGCCTTCAGGCCCTCTGTCAACTGGCCGGCGCCCCGTGCGCGTCCGTTCTCGCCGAAGCCGGTATCGATCAGGATGACATCCGAGCCGGTATCGATGAGAGCCGGCGTATAGCCGTTCACGAACTTGTTGGCCGGCAGGAAGTTTGCGGTCAGTAACGCCTGGACGGTTTCGGGGGCCTGATTGGTACCGAAGGTTTCATAGGGCTTTTCGGAGACATTGGTGCCATCGCGAACGACGGTGAACTTATAGGAACCGAGCTTGAATTGATTGATCTCTGGCAAAGGCGTTAAATCCATCTTATTGCTTTCTCCAGTCGCGGCCGCTTCGGCCTTCTCTCTTAAAATGACCGGCGCCGCGAGCATGCCGAGGCCTGCGGCAAAAAGCGTGCGCCGCTTTATTCCCGACGAAATTGCCATATGTCCATCCTCCCATGACGTGCGGTGCGTCGCCGCACGGCCCCCGATGTCTACTCCGGCCGAATTTCTTCTTCGGGCGGAATAGACATATCCCAATCTTGCCACACGACGTTGTCGGACAAGCCGTTTCACGCAGACGTGAAGCAAACGTGTCGCCGAGGCTGATTGAGGGATTGGCAGGCCCCTGAAGTGGGACTACACAGCACGGGCCTTCGCAGCTCCCATCCGCAGCCCATCAAGGCCTCCCGCCTATGAACCGCATCGTCCCGCTGATCCTCGCCGTCGCTCTTTTCATGGAACAGATGGACTCCACTGTCATTGCGACGGCGCTGCCCGCGATCGCGAGGGATCTCCATGTCGGGCCGATCACGCTGAAGCTGGCGCTGACCTCCTATATGGTGGCGCTTGCGGTGTTCATCCCGATCAGCGGCTGGATGGCCGATAGGTTCGGCGCCAAGAAGATCTTCCGGCTGGCCATCGCAGTCTTCGTGACCGGCTCGATCTTCTGCGCCGTCTCGTCCAATCTCGGCGAATTCGTCTTTGCCCGCTTCCTGCAGGGCATGGGCGGGGCGATGATGACGCCGGTCGGCCGCCTGGTGCTGGTGCGCACGACGAAGCGCAGCGATCTGGTTTCGGCCATGGCGCTGCTCACCATCCCGGCGCTGGTCGGCCCGCTCACCGGCCCGCCGCTCGGCGGCTTCATCACCACCTATTTCAGCTGGCACTGGATCTTCCTGATCAACGTGCCGGTCGGCATCATCGGCATCTGGCTTGCGACGATCTTCCTGCCCGAGGTGGAGGCGACGGCGCCGCCGAAGCTTGATTTCACCGGTTTTGTACTCACCTCGCTTTCGGCCGCCGGCGTTGTCTTCGGCCTGTCGGTGGTCAGCCTGCCGGCGCTGCCGCCTGTCATCGGCGTTGCCGCCACCGTGATCGGCCTCATCTGTGGCTATCTCTATATCGGCCACGCCAAGCGCCACCCGGCGCCGATCCTCAACCTTAACCTGTTCAAAAACACGACCTTCCGGGCCTCGACCACGGGGGGCAACCTCTTTCGCATCTGCGTCGGCGCCATGCCGTTCCTGACGCCGCTGATGTTGCAGCTCGGCTTCGGGCTGACGCCGTTTCAATCCGGCCTGATCACCTTTGCCGGCGCGATCGGGGCGATCACCACCAAATTCATGGCAAAGCGCGTCTTTGCCGCCGCCGGCTTCCGCACGACCCTGCTCGGCGCCGCCATGGTAACGACCCTCGTGACCGTTATTACCGGCCTGTTCACACCGGCGACGCCGCATCTTGTCATCATCGGCGTGCTGCTTGTCGGCGGCTTCTCCCGCTCCTTCATGTTCACCGGCGTCAATGCGCTTGCCTTCGCCGATATCGACGATGCGCAAGCCAGCCAAGCGACATCGATGAGCTCGGTTATGCAGCAAATCAGCCTGGCGCTCGGCGTCGCACTCGCCGCCGCGATCTTGGAGAGCTCGATCTACATCCGGGGCGAAGCGCTCGATGTCGTCGACTTCCACCTTGCCTTCTACATCATCGCCGGACTGACCGTCATTGCGACGATTCCCTTTGTGAGAATGGACCGCGATGCCGGCGCGCTCGTTTCCGGCCACCGGTTAAAGGTGGCGAGGTCGTCGACTATTGAAGCCGAGCAGCCGGTGGCGAAATAGGCTGGAAACTGCGATAGCGCCCTTTACGCATCGGAAAAGACGCGCGGCGCTGCCCTCCTATTCCGGGTTTTCGCAGACGGCAGAGAGCTTGTTGCCGTCGAGATCGCGCACATAAGCGGCATAAAAATTGGCGTGGTAGGGGCGCAGACCCGGCTCGCCTTCATCGGCGCCGCCTGCGGCAATCGCCGCTGCATGGAAGGCGTCGACATCAGCCCGGGTTTCGGCCGTGAGCGCGACCATGGCGCCGTTGCCCGATGTCGCCCGGCGGCGATTGAACGGCGTCACCACCCAGAAGCGGCAGCGCGTATCGCTGTCGGCGGAATAGCCAATTTCCTCTTCCGAATAATGCTGGCGGCGATAGCCGAGCAGAGGCAGCACGGCATCATAAAACTGCCCTGCGCGATAAAGGTCGTTGGTTCCGAGGGTGATGTAAAGAAGCATGGGATCAGCAGTTCAGCTCTTGGGTCCGTCATCATCGGACGGTCCCGGCCCAAGATCAAGCTTTCTCAGCGTCACCTTCGGCCTTGCGGCCCTTGAACCCCTTGGCGAGCAGGAACATCTCGACGGATTCCGCGCGCGACGCATTCGGCTTGACATGGACCACCTGGCGAAAATTCTGCTTCAGCATGGCGAGCAGCTCACGTTCGGTGCCGCCCTGGAAGGTCTTGGTGAGGAAATGTCCGCCCTCCCCCAGCACCTCCACGGCGAAATGCGCCGCGACTTCGCAGAGATGCATGGTGCGCAGATGATCGGTGCGGTGGTGGCCGGTGGTCGGTGCCGCCATGTCCGAGATGACGAGATCGGGTGTGCCGCCGACGGCTTCCAGCAGCTTTTCCGGCGCTGTCGGATCAAGGAAATCGAGCTGCAGGATCTTCACACCGGGCAGCTGGGTCATTTCGAGGAAATCGATTGCGGCCACACGGACATCCTCATCGGTCGAGCCGGTGACCTTGGCGGCGATCTGCGACCAGCTGCCGGGTGCGGCACCCAGATCGATGATGCGCTTGGCGCCGCGCAGGATATGGTGTTTCTCATCGATCTCCAGCAGCTTGAAGGCGGCGCGGGCACGATATCCCTCCAGCTGGGCGCGCTGCACATAGGGATCGTTGATGTGGCGCTGCAGCCATTGGCGGGAGGAAGCCTTCATCTTCTTGTTCTTGACGCGCTGGCCGAGCTTGCGGCCGGTGCGGTTTCCCGCGATCGGTGCCTTGGTCATGCCTTCTCCTTATCTTGCACGCTGGCCGCGGCGGTTGCGGTTGCGCCGCCACACGCCGTCATCGGCCATCATGTCGGTGAGCAGGCCTTCCCTCAAGCCGCGATCGGCGACGCGCATGCGCGGGCTCGGCCAACGGCGGCGGATCGCCTCGAGGATGGCGCAGCCGGCGAGCACCAGATCGGCCCGATCGGGCCCGATACAGGGATTTGCGGCGCGGCTTTCGAAATTCCAGGAGAGCAGTTTTGCCTGCATGGCAGAGACCTCGTCGTCGGACAGCCAGATGCCATCGACCTTGCGCCGGTCATACCGCGGCAGATCGAGATGCACCCCGGCAAGCGTCGTCACCGTGCCCGATGTGCCGATCAGATGGAAGTCGCCGGTCTGGGCGACCTCGATCTCCGGGCAATCAAAGCCTTCGAGCATGCCGCCGACTTCGCGCACCATGCCTTCGAACGCCTCCGGCGTGACGTCGCGCCCGCCATGACGCTCCGACAGCGTCACGACGCCGACCGGCAGCGAAGTCCAGTGGGTGATGTGATTGGCCAGCCGGCTGAAACGATTGTCGCCGATGCGGATGACGGCAATCTCCGACGAACCGCCGCCGATATCGAAGAGCACGACAGAGCGCGTCTCGCGTCCGACGAGCGAGGAGCAGCCGGAGACGGCGAGCCGCGCTTCGGTCTCGCGATCGATGATCTCCAGCGCGAGACCGGTTTCGGCAACGACGCGGCTGAGGAATTCTTCGCCATTGACCGCCTGGCGGCAGGCTTCGGTGGCGATCAGCCGCATGCGGCGGATCTCGCGGTTCCTGAGCTTGGAGGCGCAGATCCTCAGCGCTTCGATCGCCCTTTCCATTGCCTCGTCGGACAGACGGCCACTGGCAGCCAGGCCTTCGCCAAGGCGCACGATGCGGGAAAAGGCGTCGACCACCCGGAATTGCCCCGGGCGGGTCGGCTGGGCGATGAGCAGACGGCAATTATTGGTGCCGAGGTCGAGAGCGGCATAGAGCTCGTCCGGCCATGCATGTTCGCTCGCCTGGCGATCGCCCTGATAACCGGAATTGATATGGCCATCCTGGCGCCCCCTGCGGCCGGCATTTGCGCTGTTTGGCGCCTCGCGCGGCTCGGTGCGCTGCACCGTCTCTTCGGCGCGGCTTTCCGGCTGCGGAGTGGAAGGTTTTGCCGTCGTCAGCGGCCGGCCCTGAAGACCGCGCTTACCGCGATGTTTGCGGCGGTTGCGCCGGCTCGGCGCCTGCTCGCCTTCCGACCGGGCAGGATTGCTCGCTGCTTGCGCCTGCTCTATCGCTTGGGGGTGAGATGAACCGTCCTGCGCAGCGCCTTGGCCGCCACGGCGGCGACGCTTTCGCTTGCGAGCCGGATTGCCGGCCGCATCTTCCATCGGGCGCGCAGACTGCCCGGCACTGCCGGAAAGCTCATGCGAAGCGGGATGAGCCGCGTTGCGGGATTGCCCGCCACGCTTGCCCTTGCGGCGCCTGGACTTCTTGCCGTCCTTGCGCCCTACCGCCGACGCCCCGTCAAATTGCGGCTTTGCGCCGCCTTCGGGGTCTTCCACGTTGTTTTTCCATCGCGCCGCGCAAGTCCTGAGGTATGCAGCAGGCGCTCATTTGATTTTTGCGTTGCGGCAAGAATATCAGCGCCCGCCGAAATCGCCAAATTCTTTTTTGGACGGCGGATTTGAGCTGGTTCACCTCTTCCGCAGTGCCCCTGAATTTTTTCAAAACGGGTATTTGCAATCCGCCCGCTTTTGGTTATAAGCGCCGCACAGCAGCCAAGCCATGCTTCGGCGGCAGCTGCTGGGGAATAGTTCAATGGTAGAACGACGGACTCTGACTCCGTTAATCTTGGTTCGAGTCCAGGTTCCCCAGCCAATCTTCCGAAGACGAATGTAATTCTAACCGACCAGACGTCGGTGAGCGATTTCGTGCTATATCATTCGCAACCTAATTGGCTTCGTACACGGAGGAATTAGTGGGGATGCGTACGGAGGAGCCGACAGTTTGGGCTATCGATTGGCGCATTCAGTATTCAGTGGAAAGATGCCGACCCTTGTTAGGCACCGTGAGTTGCTGGTCGAAAGGCCGCCGTATTGCGCTGCTTTGTCTTCCGTACCGAATAGGCTTTCGGTTCTCGTACATCGCCTGCAGTTACGCTCCGCGCTGCGCAGGCGTACGTCTCGTGACCGCTGAGCTGATCACCGCTGCCGCCGTCTCATTGATTAACTTTAATTAGGTCTGCAATGCCTGCGACGTACACTTCAATCGCCGCGCATTCCAGCCACCTCGATCGAGCTGGAAGGCGTAAGTTGTGACGTGAGTGTAACTTGCCAACACTGCCCCGCGCCGAAACCAGGTAGCTTGGAGATCCGACAATCAGGCGGCAAATCACCGGATGAGACTAGTTTGAACGTCGCGATCGAGCTATACGCTGGCCGAGAAGTGTCACGACGCTAAGTATGATTTTCTATCCAACATGAGGTGTTTGGGAGGTCAACACGGACGCGTATGGAAATCGGTTTTGTTGCGGTCGCGAGTATAGCTGGCTTTGTCGTCGGAAGCGGGCAAGGCCGTTTGATTGACGGGCTTGTCACGGCCGTAGCAGCCATGGCTGTGGTATTCATATTTGTCACCCTCACCTGAAGCCCATTCCACCCTCAGCATGAAGCGACTTTAGTGGCGTTCCATAATATCCCGAGGACGCGGTTGGGGAATGCCACCGGATGATCCGATCGGTTGTATAAAGTTCGACTGTTGGCCGTGCCCTCGCAAAATCGTTCCGCAGCATTGACGGCTTGGCCTTCATGCACATCTGTCAGATCGACATCTCGGCGACCAGGCTGAAGGCGCCCGTTGTTCTTCACCTCAACCGTCAGGCGCATGAGCGCGTCTTCCGCCGCGTTCGACAGGCGAGGAATGGCAACGGCGATGCGCCGCCACTCTTCGGTAATTGCCCGGCGTTCGCCATCGAGCACACTGACCTAGGCCGAACCGAGCGATCGTAGGCGAGCGGCAGCTTCGGAGACGGCCTCCACCGCTGCTTTCCGCTCTCGGCCAGAAGCCAGCATCCGGTCAATCAGGCGATCGGACCGCGCAATGCACGTATGCGGCAGGATCATCGGACACGACCTCTGCGATGCGACAGCAAAACCCCTTTGAAGCAGCTTTTTCGATCTTGACTACGACACCCGCCGGATCGCGCCTCCTCGTCGATCAGGGTCTTGAACTCGGCGACTGCCGCGAGCATGGTAACATTCTCCCTCTCGGGATCGGCACTGGCGCCGGCAACAACGGACGATCCCGCCGCTCGGCGAGATGATGCTCGTCGGCAAAACGCCTTACGGCCTCGAACAGCCGCGTAAGCTCTCCGCGTCTTTCATCCGTGAGGTCTTCCGGCATAAGTTCGATCATATAGCGTTCGCCACCCGCATCAGCCTTCGAGGAAACGCTCGAAATTGTAAGCTGAGACGAAGTCGGCGAGGTGCTGATTGGTCGTGGCTCTCGTAGTAATAGCGTTTGATGGTCGCCTCCTTGATCGTCCGGTTCATCCTCTCGACTTGGCCATTCGTCCAGGGGTGTTTCGGCTTGGTTGTTCGGTGTTCGATATCGGCCTTGGCGCAGGCATATTCCGAAGGAATGTGCCCAGATGATTTCGCCGCTCGCCATAGCGGGTAAGAACGGTATGGACCTTATGGGGCCTTGAGAAGGCGTAGAAATTCTGCCGAAACGGCTGTTGTCGCCTTCTCATGCAGCTCCATGAAAGCAAACGTCGAAGTTCGGTCGATGGCAACGAACATGTGCAGTTTGCCCTGTTCCGTCCGCACCTCGGCGACATCGATACGGAAATAGCCGATCGGATAGGCTTTGAACTTTTGGCGAACAGGCTTGTCGCCGCCGACATCGGCAAGCTTGGAAACGCCATGGCGCTGCAGGCAACGATGCAGTCATGAACGGGTCAGATGCGGAATGGTCGGCTGCAGCGGGTAGCAGTCGTCGAGAGGCAATAGCGTATAGCGCCGGAACGCGACGATCACCGCTTCCTCCTCGATCGACAGAACCGTCGATCGAGGAGCTTTCGGACCGGTCACCAATTCAGTCGTCGAAGTTCGCTTCTTCCATCTGGCAACGGTCTTCTGGTTGATCCCATACCGCTTCGCCAGAACCCTCAGGCTCGCTTGACTATTTTGAATTGCTCGACGGATCGCCTTTGTCGTCGTGGCGCTCCAATGCAGAATTTGTCCCATAGCGAATCTCTGCAAGCTTGCGAGAAGATTGCGCCATCAGAATCCGGAATCAAACAACTAGGCGGCGGCTGTCATCGCTCTTTCCTCGCCGCCGCTGGGTATGGAACAACTGTTCCGCACCCTGAAGACGCAGGGCTTTGATATCGAAGGTCTGCGTAGGAGGACGAGGCGCCGCGGCAATCTGGTGATGGCCGCCTTCGTGGCGGCCGTGGTCGTGCAGCAACTGGTGCATGCCCGAGACGGTGCCCGCCCGGTGTCGCCTTGCGTCCCATTGAAGACGCCTTCGAGCCGAAGCGACCGGCTGTTGCTGGAAGCCTTCTGCGGCAAGCTGGAGGGCAACACCGCCGTAGAAGAACCCGCATCCCAAAGGCTCACTGGCCTATGCCGCCTGGGTCTGCGCTCACCTCCGCGGGTGGACTGGCGACTACGGCAAGCTAGGCCCGATGGTCAAGCTTGACGGCTGGCAACAGTTCCAGGCCACAAAGCGAGCGTATCCCCCCTCCTCAACGCTTTCGATGATGTGTGAATCTAATACGCGCCCGGCCGTGGCGGGCGGCATTAAGGGGTTCGCGGGCGCCGTTCAGGTTTATATGCCAGCTTGAGGTTGTAGTAGGGGTTCCCGGGTTTCATTGCGGTGGAAGACGGCCATCGCCTGGCTTCTCTTTATGTAAGGCGTGGCATCCACCACTTCGGCGCGGCTTTTTCCCGATCGAGATAGGCGTGGAGGATCGCCTCGTCGGTCTCGCCGTTCAAGGTGTATTCCTTGGCGTGGATACCGCCGCTGATGTAGAGAAGGTCGAGGCCGTAATTCAAGGCGCCGCGAACATCGGTCGGCATGCCGTCGCCGATCGCCAGCACACGCTCGACTGGGAAATCGCCGCGAAGCTCGCGGGCAGCGGCCAACGTCGCCTCATAGATCGGCCGGTGCGGTTTTCCGGCGATCCGGGTGCTGCCACCAAGCTGCTCGTAATAGGCGGCTATAGCGCCGGCGCAGGGGATGATGCGATGGCCGCGCTCGACGACGAGGTCGGGATTGGCGCAGATCATCGGCACCTCGCGCGCCTGAAAATCCAGAAGCATGTCGGTGTAATCCTCCGGCTTCTCGGTCTCGTCATCGAAAAAGCCGGTGCAGACGAGCGATTGTGCTTCGCCCGCCGGCCGGCGCTTGATATCGAGGCCGTCGAGGAGCGGGCTATTTCTCTCGTGGCCGAGCAGAAAGACCGTCTTCGGCCCTTCGGCGATCAGCCGGCGGGTGACGTCGCCTGAGGTGACGATCCGGTCATAGGCGCCGTCAGGCACGCCGATTTGGCGCAACTGCTCGACCACCTGCCAGGAAAGGCGCGGCGAATTGGTGATGAGGACGACAGCGACGCCGCTCTCGCGTGCCGCTTCAAGGGCAGCCGCCGCCTTTGGAAACGGATCGACACCGTTGTGAACAACGCCCCAGACATCGCAGAGCACCACGTCATAATGACCTGTTATCTCCGAGAAGTTTTCTATGCGCCTCGCCATTCCGAATTCCCGATTTGCCTCAGTCACCGGTGACATTGCAAAGGCGCAAGGCGATGGCAAGGCAATTTTCTTCGCTGCCAAGTTCCGTTCGCAAGCGGAAAGCCAAGCGGGCTTGCTGCAAGCACCCATGCACCGGTTCTGATTGAAGCAACGCCAAGCCAATGCCCGTTAGTCGCTAGTCGCTGGACTTCGTCCACGATCAGTTTGCCTGCGGCAGCCGCTTTCGCGAAAAGTCGTCGACGATGTGACGCAAGGATGCCTGGCGGCCATCCCGGACACGTCTATCTTTGGTCGAGGTGTTGCTCGAGAACTGACGCTGATCGAACGACGGGGGAAGCCCGGAATGATTGTCTCCGAAAACGTCCTATAATCGGAATGAAACGCCGTTTTGGCAGCAGGTCGTTATCGCGTCGGTCTCCCGATGCGTTTGAATTATGATGTAGGCCCGGCCAATCGTCAACGAACGGTCTCTCCCATAACA
>Ga0123341_1000177_pt1 | contig 32048 bp, 23 predicted proteins | sample Turbeapinknodule_FD_89959 | JGI IMG/M metagenome (GOLD analysis project Ga0123341, IMG submission 89959) | Root nodule microbial communities of legume samples collected from Mexico - Turtle bean Mexico pink nodule | ecosystem: Host-associated > Plants > Roots > Nodule | place: Mexico: Nepantla...
ATATAGGCATAGATTTACGCGAGAGTTTTATGGGCTTTTACCTATTTTTTTGTTGAAAAAATTTCCTTTGCAGTGCATTTTTTTTCCAGCAAAATAAATTTGAAATGTTGAAAATTTGAAAGGCTTAGCACTTATTGTACATAGGATGGATTTTTTTTATTATTATTTTGGAAAGATTAAATCTTACAGAAATTGTAATAGAATTTAGAAAAAATGTTTTAGAAATAGAAAAAGGAAATAATTTGAAATATAAAAATTGCGGAGTGTAGGTGTACCCTAACCTCCCTATGTGTGGCGTGGCCGGTGGCTCTATATCTGAAACTGTTTGGAGCTTTCTCTTCATTTCTCGTTTCTTTCTCTATCGATCCAACCACCCAATTCGCGATTCAACCGCTTCGCTCTTCTCAATCGCTCTTTCCCCTTCTCTGTATGCTTCTCTTTCTCACTCTCTTTTCCTTTAACCTAACCTTCTTCGCATTTTCATTCTCTCTTCTCTTCAAAAACCATACAATTGCATTCCTTTCATCATGCAATTCTTCTCATTTTTTTCTTTTCTTTCACGCAATAAACATTTGACTGATTCGTTAACTTGTATTGTAATGTTGACTGTATTTTTATCTTTCTGCTCATGCCAGCAGATTATTATTTTCACTCTGTTTCCTCCCTAAAATATTTGCTATAGGTTATCCTAGTATTGTCACTGGAAAAATATATGATGTCTGAAGATGCTGGATCTATGTTGGTAGTTTATGATGATGTCTCCGACCAACGCTCTCTGTCTTTGGATGATGCAAGCAGCGCCGAGGAGTCACCTGATGAAACCAGGCTCTCCTTGGAATCAACACATGATGCTATTCCGTACATTGGTCAGAGGTTTGCCACTCATGATGCTGCTTACGAGTTCTATAGTGAATTTGCCAAAAGGAGTGGCTTTTCGATTAGACGTCACCGCACAGAAGGAAAAGATGGTGTTGGAAAAGGGCTCACCAGGCGCTACTTTGTTTGTCACCGTGCTGGCAACACTCCTGCCAAAACATCAACTGAAAGTAAACCTCAGAGAAATAGAAAGTCTTCTCGCTGTGGGTGTCAGGCGTACATGCGGATTAGCAAAACAACGGAATTTGGAGCTCCCGAATGGCGTGTCACTGGTTTTGCTAACCACCATAATCATGAACTTCTGGAACCAAACCAAGTTCGGTTTCTCCCTGCATACAGAACTATCTCGGATGCTGACAAAAATCGAATACTGATGTTTGCCAAAACAGGAATTTCTGTTCATCAAATGATGAGGCTTATGGAGCTTGAGAAGTGCGTGGAACCTGGATATTTGCCTTTTACTGAAAAAGACGTAAGGAATTTACTCCAGTCATTTAGGAAATTAGATCCTGAAGAAGAAAGCTTGGATTTATTGAGAATGTGCAGAAATATTAAGGAGAAAGACCCTAATTTTAAATTTGAGTACACACTTGATGCAAACAACCGTTTGGAGAATATTGCTTGGTCATATGCTTCATCAATCCAGTGGTTTGAAATATTTGGTGACGCTGTGGTGTTTGATACAACACACCGCCTAACTGCTTTTGACATGCCGCTAGGGATATGGGTTGGAATAAATAATTATGGAATGCCTTGCTTTTTTGGCTGCACACTTTTACGGGATGAAACCGTGAGGTCGTTTTCCTGGGCACTGAAGGTACTGTGATGAAGTTATCAATGTTAATATTATTTGGTTTTTTATTCAAATTGTGTAGTGGGCTCTTAATTTTTTTTACACACTGCTCTAATTAGTGAAAATAAGCGAAATGGAAGGGCAACAAATTTTATATTGAAGCCATAAACAGCATGGCAGTTTCTAGGACATGGTAATGTTCATGTGGTAATGAGTGAATGCCAATTAAATTACCTCCTCTCCAAAACCTTTCTTGTTGAGTAGCCTGCGCTTTGGTAGATGTTGTAAGCCTCCTTATAATAGTTCCGTTTTCTTTTCAATTATTTTGCAATGGACAAGAATGTTGTTGAAAATTTCTTTCTTTGGCTTTTTAATTGTGGAATCTAAATTTATGAGAAGTTATGCATCTCCTTAATTTACATTGCTGTTCCTTTTGTTTTTCTTTTTTGTATAAATCACCTTCTTGGAAGGCTTTCTTAGGGTTCATGAATGGGAAGGCTCCACATACTATATTAACCGACCAAAATATATGTCTCAAAGAAGCACTATGCACAGAAATGCCTACAACAAAACATGCTTTCTGCATATGGATGATAGTAGCAAAGTTTCCATCCTGGTTTAATGCTGTTCTGGGGGAACGGTACAATGAGTGGAAGGCTGAATTCTACAGGCTTTATAATCTTGAGTCAGTTGAGGATTTTGAACTAGGTTGGAGGGAAATGGTTTGTTCTTTTGGGCTGCATTCCAATCGGCACATGGTCAATTTATATAGTTCACGCTCTCTTTGGGCGTTGCCATTTCTGAGAAGCCATTTTCTTGCTGGAATGACTTCAACTGGTCAGTCAAAGTCAATCAATGCCTTCATTCAACGATTTCTAAGTGCACAAACTCGCCTTGCACACTTTGTTGAACAGGTATTGTTCTTAATGTCTCAACTGGTTTGGATATTGTTATATTGGTTTTTTAAGCGTATTTGCAGATTTGGTTTTATCCAATGTTGTAGTGAAATATCATTATCTGCGTTTTAACTTGTTTTTTTTTTTTTTTGCACAATCAGGTAGCTGTTGCTGTGGATTTTAAAGATCAAACTGGAGAACAACAAACCATGCAGCAGAATCTCCAAAATGTTTGCCTCAAAACAGGGGCCCCTATGGAATCCCACGCAGCCACAATCCTCACTCCTTTTGCCTTTTCAAAGCTTCAAGAACAACTTGTGCTGGCTGCACATTATGCATCGTTTTCAATTGAAGATGGTTTTCTTGTGAGGCACCACACCAAAGCAGAGGGAGGTCGGAAAGTTTATTGGGGCCCTCAAGAGGGAATTATAAGTTGTAGCTGCCATCAGTTTGAGTTCACTGGTATTCTTTGCCGGCATTCCCTTAGAGTTCTTTCAACAGGAAATTGCTTTCAGATCCCAGATAGATATCTTCCTATTCGATGGCGTCGTATAAGCATGCCCTCTACTAAGCTTCTTCAAAGTCCACCAAACGAGCATGCTGAAAGAGTCAAGTTATTACAAAACATGGTTTCATCTCTGATGACAGAATCTGCTAAATCTAAGGAACGGTTAGATATTGCAACAGAACAAGTTTCCATCCTTCTGTCTCGCATAAGAGAGCAACCAATTTCTTTACAAGGTGGCCGAGATATTTCTTCCATTAATAGGAATCTTTGACTCCTGGATACAATAAATGGGTGAGATTACACCAAACTGTTTATGAGAAAGCGTAGTTATAGGATTTCTCATGCTATGTTGGAACCTTTTGAAGGGGGTAGAAGGTGTCAATTAACTTCAACTTCTGCAGTGAAGTTTCTGTATGGCAATAATTCTATTTTGTACAAATGTATAGTAAATTTGTACATACGCTTTTTGTATTTGCAAAATATCTCTGCCATATTTGAAAAAATAGAAGTTGTTTGTAATAGAGATTACGAAGATTGTTGTAAGAGAATGCGGCTAAGTGTGATTACTCCTTTTTGTAGTAAGGAAAAATTTTTAAGAAAAAAGAGGGATGATACCCGAATATATGGAAAACGCACACACTTGATTCATTTCAAAGAGTAAATGGGGATTCGATTAGTGACATGACTGATGTATAGTTGACTAATTCTTTGTTCAAAATAGAAATAATAAACATTCAAAGAGAAATACACATAGTTCTCTTAGAAGTTATGTAATTAGCATCTTCTAATTTAAATTACACATACGTGGTCATAGTAAGAACGTATTCCCACCTTCAATATATACACGCACACGCACACGAGGTATGCAGTTTTTAATAAAGATGGCACTTGAAGTGAAACTATGTTGATTAATCACAAACAAATTTTCGTTTAATATCAAAAATCAAATGGTGTAGAAACTTTCATCATTTATGCCACGACAGACAGCTTTAATAACAAAGTTGTGGCTATACAACAGTACTCCTTTGGTGACAAAGTTATTTGAAATGCAAAGGAAAAGCCATTGAAAGTTGAGAACCTATTCGTTTCCTACACAAAGCTTTACATTTGAAATTGTCTATCTACATTAACACTTCTATCATCAATGTTTCAGCCTGATCTAACTGTAATCCAATTCCCTGAAGAGCCCAAAGCACTGTCTTCCGCTTTACATACTGGTGTTCCGTTGGAGTAATCACTGTGAGATGCAAATCTGTCTGTGAATGAGAAATCATCCCCCACTGAACTTTCTAATTCATCTATGTCACAAGAGTCTTTGAAATTGTGAACCTCCAAGACGCTTGCGGGTGAGAAAGCAGGCTGCTGTTGAGAAGGTGTTGAGGTAACAAAGGGATGAGAAAGTAACTGCTCAGCCGTAGGTCTCTTACTGGGGTCTCTCTGCAAGCACATGCTCAAGAAATCCAAACCCTCCTTGGAGAAATGAGGTGGAAACTGAGGTATACCATCACCATGAGCAATTCTGAGCACAGCACCAATGTGATTTGAAACATCACGAGCCCAAGGAGGCGTGCCAGTAGCCATCTCAATAACTGTGCATCCCAAGGACCATATATCTGCAGACAAATCCACAGACTCGTTCCTCAGCACTTCAGGAGCCATCCAAAGAGGGGTCCCACCACTGGACTTTACCAAGTCCTTAACCCTTCTGGCACATCCAAAATCAGCCAACTTCACATTCCCAGGTGGACCCAAAAGCACGTTCTTGCACTTGAGATCGCAGTGTGCAATTCCATGAAGGTGAAGATAGTTTAGCCCGTGAAGAATTTCCCTGGTATACACCCGAACCACCTCTTCATCCAATGACCCACCGAACTTGAGAGCCACGTCTGCCAAACTACCTCCTGCCATATACTCCATGAAAACGTTCAGTTTGCCCTGCTCCTCCTCTGCCCCTAAATACTGGACAATGTGTTCAGAATTCAATGTGTTCAGAATCTTGACCTCTTCATCCAAAGCCTCACGTCCAGCCCTGGAATTTGATGATTTTACTACAAAAAGGGAACCCGTGGATTTGTTCATCGCCAAATGAACAGTACCGAAAGATCCACATCCAATCAGTTTTCCCTTCACCCATTTACAGGGTTTAGGCCAAACCCATTGGCGGATGGCACACATACTGGCTTTTCTCCTAGTCACCGCCGCCACCCACCAAGATTATTTGTTCAAATTCAATCCAAAATACAATGGGCATGCACCTGCACATTCCATGGACAGACAAAAGTTAAAGCTTGCAATGCGTTGCTATATGTTGTTGTTCATCCCCAACATTTCTTGTTCTTTCTTACAAGTGATTTCGAAGTGGTTGTTGATAAGGTAGAGCGGTTTCCGAGAAATCGGAAAACCGCTCTAGGGAGGGAACCCCCTTCCTTTGATAGCAGAGTAAGAGTGCTTAAACAGATTAAGGCTTTGGGAGAAGTTGAAATTGAAGTTGTTGAAATAATTTCAAGGAAGGAGGCCCTCACAACCAAACCAAACCAACAGACTCTGACTTATATAAAACCCACCCTTTTCGCCAGTTACCCGTTAACGGTTGGCTCTCCTTAATTTTTGCAAACTCTCTCTTCTTACTTTCTAAACAATAATAAATAAATAATATTATAAAGATAACAATGCATTGTGTTCAATTCTATTTTACAAAGGACACCATAACACATACATTAATTGCTTACAAATGTAGCAAGGTTGAACTATTCCAATGGAGATCTTCATATTTAGCATTTTTTTTCAAATTAAGAAAATAATTAACTTTGACTTTCTCCCTTCATTTAGAACCACACAATGCTGGAGATTCCCACGTGTAAATTTGGTGTTGGATTCTCAAGAAAGAAACCCAAAATAAGAAATTAGATGAAAAGCTTAGGTTTATAAGTATGAGATTCGGAAACGCCAGCCTCTTAAATTGTGTGTTTGTGTCGGACACTGACATTCGTAGGACTTGATGAAGTGTTCGATTCAAAAAAATATTTGTTGGGTTTCTAACCATTTTAATACAATTTCAAACAATTTTAAAAATGATAAATACATTAATATTTTAAAACTCAAATTTATTGTATAATTTTTTATTATGATTATAAAAAATAAATAATAAATATTTTTGAACCAATCATGAAAAATATATTTCTACTAAAAAAACAACTAAAATATAATTGTGCACATAAACCTTTATTGTTAATTTATATATATATATATATATATATATATATATTCGTGACTCGTATCCTACGTTTTATAAATTATATGTATCTTTGTATCCGTTTGTATCCGTATCGTGTGAACCGTGTATATAATTTATAACACTTACATTGAGTTTATCTTGTTTTTACCAAACTTAAAATTATTTGGTTAAAAACTTACATTTAAATACTATGGGTAAGTTTATTTTAATTAAATAATAAATATATCAATCACATTATTATTATCCAAAAATTCAAGTCTGACCATTGATTTCAAGGTAAGGGTGTCTTAATTTATTTTAAAGATTTTTTTTGGTTTCAATTGAGTTTTCAAACAATAAAAAAATAAGATCTTTTAAAGAAAAGTATCAATTTAAATATCAAACAAGATAATAGTTATCTAATGTCATCCATTTTCACTCTTTTAGCATTAAGCATGTGTCGTATTCAAATTCTCGATGATTAAAAAAAATCTCGATTATTAAAAAATATTAGCAAAATATAAAGAATAGCACACCCTAAATGAGTGTGCTATTTTTTTTAATTAAAATAAGTTTTACAGTAAAATAAATCCAAGCATCAAAATAATGTTTTTACTCTTTCTTATGTGTACAATTATAGTTCAATTCAATTTCAAATGCATGAGAGAAACTTCAAATATTATATTTCATCTTAATTAGGGAATTACATCTAACTCTCTAATAATGTTTATTTTCAAATATTGCAAAACTTAACAGAAGATAATTAAAAAGACAATACATAAACATGAAGGTCTTGAATTCTATAATCTCTTGCGAAACTTTATTATAAGAAATAATGCATACAAATATTAAGATCTTAAACTCTACAATGTCTTGTATTTTTAATCTGTTAATAAAAGTTTAAGTGAAATTAATTAAGAATAAAGAAATTATTTATACTACATTCATAACAAACCTTATAACTCAAAGTTTAAGAGGGTGGTTTTGCTTGGATGGGGTATGAGAGCAGTTTCACAATTTAATTAATTAAATGACACTGTTCTCATAAAACCTTTCAAAAAATTCATTTGAAACACACAAAATTACATATTTATCTCATATTATCATATTTATATTACAATTTGTAATATTCAATAATATATATCTATAATATATATCTTGCATGATTGTATATATTTTCTTATCAAGTCATTCGTAAATGATGATTATAAATAAAATTACTTACTCAATGAATAATTATTTATGAAACAATAAATAATAAATGATAATCATACAGTCAATCAAATGATCGTTGAGGATCTATATATACTACTATACAAAAAATATGTAGAAAAAACTCTATTTTATACTTTTAACTCTCATACTTATCTTAGGGTTTTTTGCATGTGAATTTTCTTTCTCTCCTTCTATTGGTCAATATTACAACGTTTGGTATATAAAAGTCATCTCTTTTCCGCTTTAAAACTCTCTTAATCCATTTTTGGTAGGAACAATATCTTTATATAATAATATAGCAATCACCAATAATTAAAAATTTAATAAATATGATATGATAAAAGATAAAATCCAAGATTTCATTAAACTTAGAAAAATTGCATTAAATCGAAATTTAAAGAAATATAACATTTAAAAAGTTGTCTGAGAATATTATATACATACATTTCAACAAGTTTTTTTTTTATAAAATTGTGGCCAAAAATAAGTATCACCAACAAAAAAGTGTTGCTCACTCAATCTAATATATGTGTAGTCGGTTGATATTAAAAAACAAAAATATATATCTTATTTAGCCATTAAATATGTTATATTTTTTTAAAACATGGTAGAATTGTCCATTGTTATGAGAAGGGCATTCATGTACAATGTAGAAAAAATAATAAGGTCAAACTTGAAAGATAGAAGGTAGAAAATGGAATGAAAAAAATGTTATATTATAAGTTTTGATAAATTTAAAGGTTTATTTTTTATTTTTTAAATACTTTTAGAAAAAGTTTAATTATTTTAAAATTTTAAAATAATAATTAAATACTATTCTCGTTTAGTTAAAGGTTGAAAGTTTGAAGATGGTATCCGAGATTACCTCCTTATAACTACAACTTCTGAATATTTGGATGAGAAAAACTTATAAACTTATCCAATAATTAAGCCACTTGTCAGTATAAAAATTACGTATAATTATTTTAAATAATACTTATCTTGCGTTTTGAAGATCATCCTTTTATTTATAGAATGTTTAGTTGATCTCTTCCCATTTATCTTTTATTGTAAGAATAACATTATCTTAACATATTTAAATAACAATAATTATATTTTTTTATCTTAGTAGAAAAATTGATTTCATAAATAAAATATATTCACCTATTAATATTTTATTAGTTTTTTTTTTTATGTAATAAATAAAGAATCCTGAAGAGAATGGTAAAAAGATACATTTATTTGATGAAGAGAATGGTGTGTAGTTTTAACAAAGGGTATATAATTAGAAAAGAAGATAAGAAAGGGTGAAACAAAATCGAAGTTTGGACTGAAACCCTAACTCCACTCCACTGTGCCCAACTTCGTCGCCGCCGCCGCTGCTGAATCAGGTTCCAAGGTTTTCCGATGCTTTCTCTCTTCTCTCTTCTGTTCATTCCTTTTTCCGATACAATTCTTTTACCCATTCCGTCATTTACCTTTCTGTGCTTCCGTGATCTGCTGCATCTCCAATTTCTCTGTCCCTTCCTTTATACTTTCTCTAATTTCGATCGCTTCAACAAATTGCATTTCTATCCGCCATCTTCGTCTCTTGCTTTTTTGCTTCTTCTTTAATACTTCCCTGCACCTTTGTATATAATCTATTCGATTTCCTTATTTACCTATGAAACATTTTTTCTTACATCAATTCTGTAATTCGAATTTTTGCATGCCTTCAATTTAACTTCCTTCTCTTCATCACTCCTCCTTAGATCACACGCCATATAATGATTTTATCACTTTCTGGTTGCTTTATACATCGACATCTGGAGATGTGTGTGTATATATAGATAACTCTTGCATCCAATAAAACGAATTGTAATTTATAAAGATGAAACACGATGACTCTAATTTTATTTGTTAGGGAAATAGATTGAAAACTATCAATAGAATATCTTGTTATATGTGTTTAAAGAAGTACGCACAGTCATATGTCATTTTAAATTTAATGTGCAAAGCCTATATTAATGTCATTATTACATACATGTTCACATTTACTATTGAATAGCTCAGGTACAAGTTTTTGTTTGAAAAAGGGCATAGCAATAATGGTGTAAGGTTAGTTGACTTGAATTAATATGTTTTCTGCTTGTTTCAGTCTTGTACAATGGGAAGGAAAAAGGCAGAGGATGCTGGGCCATCTGCGAAGACCAAGGCAAGTAAAGATGCTCCCAAGAAGGAAAAAATTTCTGTCTCTGCCATGCTGGCCAGCATGGATGAAAAGCCTGATAAACCCAAAAAAGTCTCTTCTACCTCTAGTAAGCCAAAGCCAAAATCTGCTCCAAAAGCTTCTGCATACACTGATGGTATTGATCTTCCTCCGTCTGATGATGAAGATGATGATCTCCTAGAACAGGAGGAGCAAAATTCCAAACGGGGAAGTCAGCAGCAAAAGCCTGATTTGAAGCCTCTTGATGTGCCTATTGCTGAGAAAGAGTTGAAAAAGCGTGAAAAGAAGGATATTTTAGCAGCCCATGCTGCTGAGCAGGCAAAGAAGGAGGCTCTTAGGGACGATCGTGATGCATTCACTGTGGTGATTGGAAGCCGAGCTTCGGTGCTTGATGGAGATGATGATGCTGATGCTAATGTGAAAGATATAACAATAGAAAATTTCTCTGTGTCTGCTCGTGGTAAAGAACTTCTGAAGAATGCATCAGTGAAGATATCTCATGGGAAGAGGTATGGTTTGGTTGGACCCAATGGAAAGGGCAAGTCCACACTGCTGAAACTTCTTGCCTGGAGGAAGATACCAGTACCCAAGAATATTGATGTCCTTCTGGTTGAGCAGGAGGTAGTTGGTGATGACAAGACAGCCCTTGAAGCTGTTGTTTCAGCTAATGAAGAACTAGTTAAAATTCGACAAGAGGTTGCCTCTCTTCAGAATGCAGTTTCTGCTGAAGAAAGTGTAGACAAAGACGATGATGATGAAGATGATACGGGAGAAAAGCTAGCAGAGCTATATGAAAAACTGCAGTTGATGGGATCTGATGCTGCCGAAGCTCAGGCATCAAAGATATTAGCTGGTTTGGGTTTTACGAAGAATATGCAAGGCCGTCCTACAAAATCCTTTAGTGGAGGCTGGAGGATGAGAATTTCTTTAGCTCGAGCCCTTTTTGTTCAACCAACTCTATTATTGCTTGATGAACCCACAAATCATCTCGACCTGAGGGCTGTTCTCTGGTTGGAAGAGTATTTGTGCCGTTGGAAGAAAACTTTGGTAGTTGTCTCACATGATAGAGATTTTCTCAATACAGTATGTACTGAGATTGTTCATCTCAATGATTTGAAACTTCACTTCTATCGTGGAAATTTTGATGATTTTGAGAGTGGATATGAACAGCGTCGTAAAGAGATGAATAAGAAGTATGAGATTTATGACAAGCAGTTGAAAGCAGCTAAAAGGAGTGGAAACCGCGCCCAGCAAGAAAAGGTTAAGGATCGAGCTAAGTTTGCAGCAGCTAAGGAAGCATCTAAAACCAAAGGCAAGGGCAAGGTTGATGAGGATGATGCCCCATCAGAGGTTCCTCAGAAGTGGAGGGATTACAGTGTGGAATTCCACTTCCCTGAACCCACTGAGCTTACACCCCCACTTCTGCAGCTCATCGAAGTCAGCTTTAGCTACCCAAACAGAGAGGATTTCAGGCTATCAGATGTTGATGTTGGCATTGATATGGGGACTCGTGTTGCCATTGTTGGGCCTAATGGAGCTGGAAAATCCACGTTGTTGAATCTTCTAGCTGGTGATTTAGTTGCTTCTGAGGGTGAAGTCCGAAGAAGTCAGAAGTTGAGGATAGGAAGATATTCCCAACACTTTGTGGACCTTCTAACAATGGATGAAACAGCTGTGCAGTATCTTCTGCGTCTCCATCCAGATCAGGAGGGACTCAGCAAGCAGGAGGCTGTTCGTGCAAAACTTGGTAAGTTTGGGCTACCGAGTCATAACCATCTTACTCCTATTGCCAAACTATCAGGAGGGCAGAAATCTCGGGTTGTCTTCACATCTATTTCCATGTCAAAGCCACACATTTTATTGTTAGATGAACCCACCAATCATCTGGACATGCAAAGTATTGATGCATTGGCAGATGCACTGGATGAATTCACTGGTGGAGTTGTTCTCGTCAGTCATGATTCAAGATTGATATCACGTGTGTGTGATGATGAAGAAAGGAGTCAAATTTGGGTTGTCGAGGATGGTACTGTCAGAACTTTCCCTGGAACATTTGAGGATTACAAGGATGACTTGCTGAGAGAGATTAAAGCTGAAGTTGATGATTGAACTGCTTTTTCTTAAAACAATTTATTTTTATGACAATTTCCCCACATATATATCTATATTCTTGCCTTCCTATATTTTTCTGATAAAGATGACGCTCCTCCTGCTGATACCGGATTTTGTCTCCCCTTTCCTGTATTTAGCAACTGAGTGTAATTTTAGGTTGCGATAAATGCTACTAATGCTGTTGGTGAGGTTTTGGGTTACCAAAGTTCATGATATAGCAACGTGTAATTCAATCTGTTATGACTAAATAAACATATTCATGATTCAATATTTTAAAGCCCAATATGTATCAACCCAGCGGACATTAATACAACCCACAATTTCCAGACATGAAGTTTGCTATACAAAAACAAAATTAATATCTTCCAGTCGCAGCAGATCTTATATGATCCACAAGGAAACGTGCAAAAAATATAAACTATGTCTCCGTGATTTTCAACTTAATCAAACGTAGCCACTTATGTGCTGAAAATGACAAAACTTCGAGGAATGAGACCAATTTTGCTGTAGGTTGGACTCTCATACCCAACAAACCATTTTATTCATCTCCCATTAGCAAATGATTGGACCCTTCAAATAACGAAGAAAAAAAATGTATAATGTTGAGGTTCATACTAGGAAAGGGAATGAAAAGATTCGTGCGTAAGTGTAAGGACAATAAGATTTAGGAGTTTTGATTACGGGGATAGGCTGAAATTGAATATGACTATTGGCAGTTTAATTATCGACATCTTTCGTCGACTCTGAAAATTTTCTCCTAGTTTAATTATCATCTAAAGCTTTTGTTCTCATTGTTAACCTCTTTTCATCATAACTCTATAGTTAACTAAACCATTCTTCATTACACTCTAGTTTAATTAGATGACATTCTTCCATTTCTGCCATATAATAAATAGACCAACGAAGGTCTTGTACGAGTAATCAGGCAAAGCAAAGTAATCTGGCCACAAACAAATTAGTTTACAAAGATGTTTTACTCGATCTAAAGATCACACATGAAGTCGAAATCCAACCAGATCAAACATTAAGTCGTAAATGACTTCACGCAAGAGTATTCAAACATTTCAAGTACAAAATTAGAAACAAGTAAAACGTTGTCGAGATGGTACAGAAGCGTAAAAAGAGTACTCACAATAAATTCCAGGGCAAAAACATTATAACTAGAATTAGCAAACATAACAAATTAAAAAAAGAAAAGAAAAAAAAAAAAAACGCCTTATTGATGCTAAATCCTTTACAATCAGTTTTCCCTTTTCCACAAAATTGATATCGATCCAACATATTCAGTTTCCAGCCTGCCTCTATGGTCCAATATGTTGCGTTGGGGATCGCATAGGCCAACCTAGGAGAGGAGGTGATCCTGGAGGGGTTGCACTGCGGCTGGGAGAAAAGAGGCTTAGTTCAACAAATGTTCCGGTTGATGTAACACCCTTTTCTAATGTCCGAAATGAAATCGATCCTCGCTTTGTCGATGCATCAGAATATCTACCAGGACTAGACCGAATATTTTCTTCAACATTTCCTTCCAGATGACTCTGGCTAGCCATGAAAGACACACTATCATTATGATCATCATTTCGCCTCCTAGCTTCCAAGTCTTGTAGATTTCCCAACGATAAGCTATCTGCAACTGGACGATAAACAAGTGTGTACATGCACAAGCCAGCGCAACATACCAGTGCAAGAAAAGCCAAGAAAACAAAGGCTTCAAACATAAAATGCTCAGGTCCAGATAAAACAGATAAACCAAGAAAAAGAACCCTTATTGGAAGGAGACATGAAACTGAGAATAGCAATGTGTAAACCCTCTTCTGCAGACTCTTGTTAATAACTAATTCCAAAATCCGACTACCAAGCCAAAAAAGGTAGGAAATCAGGACAATGGCATAAAGGCCGAGGAGAATAGTGCTGAGTAAAGGGTAAGTACAGAAGGCAGTATCATTCTCCCCGGCCATTGAAGAGGTCCCTGCACTTGAAAAATAATGAGGCAACTTTTTTCCAGAACCATTATTCTTGTCTAACCGAGGTCCAACCAAAATAACAAAAAGCTGAAGAACAAACATTGGAAGGCAATAAAGAAGAACGTATCCCAATGTTTTCACATTCCATTTTCTGCTCATAATTCCAGTCTCCAAATCCTGTAAAGGTGCCCGAAGGAGAAATACAAGTGTGAGGAATAGGCACGGTTCTGCAAACCCCAAATTTGATACAATATAACACTTGCAGACAGTGTCCGGCCATTTTAAGTGAAAGGTACTCCTTAACAAAGTAAGTCGGATAACTTCACCAATACCCCACCAAATTGAAAACAGGATGATTGTGATTCTAAGGATCCAAGGACCACTAAAATAAGTGAGCTGAAGAAGACGTTGACTGTGAATACGAGAGCGGAAGTAAAATGAGTAAGCAATGCACATCAACCCAAGAAGAATTAAGATGGCTACTAAACAAATCGTCACCAGACCGAATGCCTCGGTAGCAAATCTCGACAGGGGCATTACCCGATGTACAGATTCCACGCATGCTCTCTGACAGCATGGATACAGGAAGTCCTCTGGTGGTTGTGCCTTCTTTCCAGAACTAAAGTATTAATCAATGAGTTCCCAGTATTAATGAAAGAATAAGATGATTGAACTCGATGCAGATATGCATAATCACTCAAGATAGATAGCTCCACAACATCCCAGATCAATCTAGTAGCACCCCTCCATACGCTCTCTGCAGATACAAGATCACGGATAATACATCAACCTCTGAACATATAGCTTTAAGGCTGATTATCCAATTCAAACACCTAAAATAGAGAACAACATAATAATAATAATAAGAAGAAACAATGAAAGTTGAATATTGGAATGTAAAACTGAGACAACTTTGCTTAAAATGACCACAGTTCAGAACTAAAGATATTCGAACCAAACTCATGGGAAAAATCATTTGAATCTTCAGGGAATTTAATACACGTCAACAAATTGCCCGGGTGCCAAAACACAGGCCACGGAAAAAGAGATTGAAAGGAAAAATAATTTATAAAGGTTAACAATAACATCTACATCTACACGAGGGTGCACACAACATTCCTAAATTGATAACAAGGTTTATAAAAGCCGCAGAGTGAGAGTTTGGCAGGCAATGACCTCAATTGTGGCCACATTTATGAGGTATTTAAAGCAGTATAAATAGACACAAGGAAAGCGGAAGCAGAAATGCAATAAAAAAACGCAGAAAAATAATTACAGAAGAAATATTAAAACATTAAATAATGAGATAAAATGATTTGTAACGAGCAGAACAGAGAAAAAAATATAGAAATTTGGAAGAGAGGAGGAGCAGTGTGGAGAGAGTTGAAAGGAAGCAGAAAGGGGTGATTAGAGGGCGTTTAGAGGGAAAGAGATAGCAACAACAAATGAAGAGTTGTGAGTATAGTGAAGAAAAAGAAGAGAGTTGGTGTGCAGAGAGCAGATATTTAGAATTGAGAAGGCACATTAACTAGAAAAGCGGAGGGTTGAGGCAGGGAAAGAAGGAAGAAAAAGTGAAGTAAAGTTAGGGTTGTTGGGTATTTGAAGAATTTCCAGAGGAAGAAGATGAAATCGAAATTGAAACAGAAAAGATGCCATGGGAGAGGGAATGCCAGAGGAAGAAAACAAAGGAAAAAGGAAGAGGAAGAGGCAGAAAGAACTTACAGCGGAAGGGACGGTTGATCCGGCGAAGAGGAGGAGGAAGCGGAGAGGGGAAGAAGGGGATCAGCAAACCCTAATTGGAACGGATGAGAAGGTGAATTGGGAGAGAGAGAGAGAGAGAGAGAGAGAGAGAGAGAAAGAGGGAGAAGAGTGGGACTTTGTTGCTCACAGCCTGTCTCCAGCTGTGACCTCCGAACCTTCCGCTTCGTGGATAAAACCTCTTGCTTCGCCTTTCGCCCTAACCTACGTGTCATTACCCCTAAATTTATCATTAAAAACTTTATTATTTCTTAATAAAAAATAAAAAGAATTAAAAATAGTTATATATATTTAGGGTGAGTGAAAATAGTTTGGTAAGAAAATGAAATATAATTGAAAGGTGAGAGGAGTGGGTAAGGGAGTGTGCATGGGAGGGAAATTGAGACACAGAGTTAGAGATGTTGGATTGATTGGAGATCCTCACCGTCCAATCTTCATCTAACGGCTCATTTCCTTTCAATTTCATGTATGCTATGTTTTCTGTTTTCCATCTGCATGTAAACGCAATTGCATTGCCATCTCTTTCTGTTCCTCTTTCTGTTCAATTCCGTTTTTTCTCTTTCCCTTCTTCTTCTTCATTCGCATTTCCTTTCATTTCATTGCCATTGCATTGCATCGCTTGAAAAATTTGAAATTGTTGGGTGGGTGTTATGGGTTGTATATGCTCCAAAGCACATTCATCAGACCAATTCGTTTCTCAAAACCATTCCCAAGATTTGAAGGTCACTTCATCCTCCAACACCAACCATTTCGGAGACACCACTTCCCTCATATCCAATGCAAATCACCATTCAAATTCAAATTCAAATTCAAGCGAAGAAAAAGCCTCCACCCCAATTTTGTCGGATCAGCTTCAACATAAAGGGGAGCAGAATGGCAATGGGAATGGGGTGCGATCAACCAAACATACACAACAACAACAACCTAAGATGTGTAGGTTGTATAGTATAACCAAGGGGGAAAGAGGAGTTCAGGTTCTTGCTGGGTGGCCCTCTTGGCTCTCTGCAGTTGCTGGTGAAGCCATTAGTGGGTGGATACCCCGTAGGGCTGATTCCTTTGAGAAGTTGGATAAGGCAATTCCTATTATCGTTCATTCCTTTCTCTTTCCATTCTTATTTAGTGTCACCAACCGTAACAAACTTTCCTGTCTTTTTCCAGATTGGCCAAGGAACTTACAGCAGTGTTTATAAAGCTCGTGATCTCGAAACCAATAAAATTGCTGCATTGAAGAAGGTTCGATTTACTAATATGGATCCAGAAAGTGTTCGTTTTATGTCAAGGGAAATTATTGTGCTGTGAAGGCTTGATCATCCCAATGTCATGAAGCTTGAGGGCATGATTGCCTCACGGGTCTCTGGTAGCTTGTACCTTATCTTTGAATATATGGACCATGATCTTGCAGGACTTGCAGCAATACCTGACAACAAGTTTACCGAAGCACAGGTACCTATACCCAAACCTACCTTCTAATTATGCATAGCAGAGTCTTGGAGATGACAACCTTTCTCTCATTTACAACTGTAAATTTGTCTTGGAAGCATTTAAACTTCACTTGATGTCATTTTTATGTAAACTTGCATAGTGAGCCATATTATTTTCACAACGAATCTTTGAAGCCAGATACGGAATGGATTGCTAATATCTGTTTAAAACAAAAATCACTTTTATTATTATTATTATTGAATTTTGACGAGTCAAAAACACTACTGGAGTCCTAGTGGCATTTTTCGTATGAAGGGTTTTGACTGGGATAACAATGACACTTTTAAGTTTTTTGAATTGCGTATCTCACCATCTCGCAACAATCCCTAGTGACTCTATAGCTGTAAAGATCTGACTAATTGCCTTGGATGTTGCAATTAGTTTGTATATCTTGGACCCAATTAACTTATAAGTTGAAATAGACAAGAAGTTTGTTTAAAGCAAAGAAGAATGTTAACCAGTTAAGCACTGGTTATGGAATCAAAAGTAGAAAACATTAATTGTAAAGTGCAACATCTAATGTTACCAATACACACCCCCACCTTGGGTTCCAATAAAATCTTTGATTTATTGATTCCTTGGCCAGCATCCTTTGAGCACTTGGTAGCCGGTGTTCAGGACCCCGAAGCAAAACCCAAAACCAATAATAATCTTTTACCAAAAGGCCATGTATTCTTTGCATCCAACTGTACTCTCCCAACTTAAAAGTTTCGTGTCAGACATCTTCTCTTATTTTCTTTCCTCATTAATTGATCCCTGCTTCTTGTTTCCGCAATGGGTGAATATTTTTTTTCATATTACAGATCAAGTGTTACATGCAACAGCTTCTTCGTGGTCTTGAGCATTGTCACAGTCGTGGTGTCGTACATCGTGACCTAAAAGGCTCAAATCTTCTCGTTGACAGTAATGGCAAACTGAAGATTGGTGATTTTGGGCTAGCAACTTTGCTTCAGCCATCTCAGGGGCAGCCTTTAACAAGTCGGGTAGTAACCTTGTGGTACAGGCCACCTGAACTTCTTCTTGGAGCTACAGATTATGGAGTTACTGTGGATTTGTGGAGTGCTGGATGTATTCTTGCAGAGTTGTTTGTTGGGAAGCCTATACTGTCTGGACGAACAGAGGTAGTATTCCTCTCTTGTCTTGGTTATGTGCAATTTTTTTGTTAAACATACTGAAGCCTTTACATGTGATACCTTGATCATCAAAGCTTGATGATATAAATCTTAAAGTAATAGGTTCTCTTCTGTTACCTATGCATATTTGCAATCATTTTATTGATGAGAAATGGAATTTACAAGTTAGGACATAAGATTTCTGACGGTCTCATTTTGAAATAATTGTTTTGTCACAACTTTCCATGCTTTAATTGGGAACTACGATCTGGTAATATATCATTCTAGGTGGAGCAACTGCATAAAATCTTCAAACTTTGTGGATCTCCCTCTGAAGAATACTGGAAGAAGTCAAAGCTACCACATTCAACAATTTTTAAACCTCAACAACCTTACAAACGCATTGTTTCTCAAACATTCAAGGATTTTCCTTCATCTACCCTGAGCCTCATGGAGGTCCTTCTAGCTGTTGAATCGAATGATAGAGGAACTGCATCTTCAGCACTTCGACATGAGGTAAATATTAGTTCTTTTGTGGGTGCGGTTCACACTACAATCTGTCTTTGAACAGAATGCACGTGTTACACATCCTAGAATTTTTTGGGCTTGGACCTCAAAATATCTCTTTCCCAACTCTTTTTTCTTAGCCACTGACATTTTCCGTGTTTAGTTCTTCACAACAATGCCACTTCCTTGTGATCCATCATCTTTGCCAAAGTACCCACCGAGTAAGGAGTTTGATGCGAAACTTCGCGAGGAGGAAGCTAGAAGGTATTCTTTCTTTGAGTTTGGAGGATAATTTTGTTTTTAAATTAGTTATCCGATAGAGGCAGTTTGACAATTAGCGAAGGTGTCACCTTCTAAACCTACTTTTCTTGATTCAATTCTTGTGATTTTGTCATATCTGATATTTTTCCATTACCTGAAATAATAGCACATTTTTTGCACACCTTTCTAGTGTTTGCTTTAATGATAATTTGTTTTTTCTATGGATGTCTCAAGCAATAACAGAAAGGTTTTGTATTTCTTTTCTTTTTTTTTTCCTTTTCTTTTTGTTCTCTCAGGATATTTGTTTCCAGAACCTCTGACCAGTGCAGAAGTATCTCTGTTTTTTGGTTGTTTCCCTCTTCTTTTTGAGACATGGCTTTGGCTTGATTTGTTTCAAATTGTGATCCTTATTATTTGTCCATGTGTTTCTCCTGTCACCCATTTGTCTATTATTAAGCAGACGAAGAGCACCAAATAAAGGACATGAACCTGAATCAGTTGGGAGTAATTTTAGAGAGTCTAAAGATGTGGCAATACCTGATGCGAATGCTGATTTTCAGGCAAGCATGGGGTACCTTAAATCATAAACATAATGTTAATGGACCTTCTTTTCATTTGAGTTATTTGGGTTTGCCTAATACACTTTTTTCCGTGTGGTTTTTGCCCCCAGAGACAAGGACGCTGTATTTCTAAGCGCGTCACTGAGAAGTACAATTACGAAAAGGATGACGATTATGGCTTCTCTCGTGAACCTGTAAAGTCAAGAACACTCAATGTATTTCCTCATTCTGGCCAGTCAATGCATCCAAGTGTTTATGGGTCCTCAAACAATATGAATTTGAACGAGGAAAATGTTCGCACCTTCCATGATCATGGCTCTATATCAGGAAAGTCTGAGTTGAGAAAACATACTTCCTATTGGCAAGGTAGCCCTGCAAAATTGTCAAGATTTTCTAATTCAATTGCGGTTCGAGGTGATTCACTGCTTGATATGAGTGGTGACTTTAGTGTGAATTCGCAGTTGCCAGAAGATCAATTTGGCATGAGATATAAGCATGAAGCTGATGGTGAGTCCAACCAATTGTTGGATAGACTCAAATCTTCAGAGATGGACTTTCTCCCCATGGGGAAGGATCGTGCCAAGGTAAATATGTGAAATTGGTCAATTATTTTGAATCGAGCATTACACGTCCCTTTCAGAGAATATGGGGAAAGGATTAGTTTGTCAGGTATGAAGACTGGTTTGCTTACTTGTCTTGATATAAAGATTTCCTTGCAACGAGGCTAATATTAAGGCCCCAGGGACACTGAGAGATATCTTCTCCCTGTATAATTAATAGAATACTAGAACCTGTATGAAACTTTCAGGAGAAGGTAATTAGTCTTTTATGCTCAATGAATATGAAACTGTCAAATAATTACTTGTTTTTGCTTATGATCACAGGGCTTTGCTAACAAAAATGCCCGCATGCATCATTCTGGACCGTTGCTGGCTCGAGGGGATAATCTTGAAGAAATGCTGAAGGCACACGAAAGGCAAATCCAAAATGCTGTCCGGAAAGCTCGTTTGGGTAAGGATGAGACAAAGAACTGATTGCGAGAATGACCACACTGAATCACTATTTCACCATGTGAGAAATCAAAAGTGACTTTCAAGAGGGTTCTGATGCAGTTATCATGGGATGACAACACTCGAACGCAGGATTGTGACTATCATAATACCAAGATAAAATATTTGTTTTGGAAGTTAATCAATTCTTGATGCGGATAAATGACTAGTGCTCAGAGGACTTCAATTCACTTTAGATATTTATAATTACCATAGAAGGCCTTGTACAGTGTTCTAACCAACAAACTTAATGTTTCAGGAAGGTGGATAGTTTATAGAGCTAATAAAATCCATGCCGATAGGGTGTACTATAATTGTATAAAACACACCAAGTTGTTTCATTGCCAGATCGCGAAGTCATCTCCATGGCATTGTACATTTGAAACTGATTTTGTCCAATTACATTCTATTAATTTGATGCATAGGTTAATGGGTTATTCAAGTTACATGTATGTTCAGAGCTAGAAGAAGGCATTGGCATAAGAAATTCGGAAGGCCGAAGAAAGTCTTGCCTCTCCAAACAGAAGATTTACCATTAATATTCATGTGTACCTTAATTTCTAGGATTATTTACTAGATCAATTAGCCTTTGCAATCAATTCTAAACTTATGGTGGTGTGTACATTTAAGAGGCAAATCAATTAAAACATGCAATCTCAAGAGTTCGAGCATGTTTTCAAAGGTGACATGCGGGTTCTTCAATGTTCCATGTAGATTGAATGGCTAATTATTGTATTACGAAGCATTTCAAATTCTTTTGAAGGAATTTCTAACAAACAGCGAACACTACATGATTATTAACTATATAATAGTTCTATATATATAGGCCACTTCCTTGGTTTGATCAAAATTCATTTATAACAAGAAAAGAGGAAATCATGTTTCACTGTATGGTAAGAGTTTTCCTTCCATTTAACATCGAACTTCAATTGATCAAGAAGCTGGGTTCTGGACTGGCTTGTTTGTTATGATTGATTTGATGTCCATAAAGCAGACAAGAGTGAGTGAGTAAGAAAAGAGAGTGAAGATTAAGATGTTGAGTGAAAAATAGGTATAAAAAGAAGTTCCACCAAATTTGAAGATGCAACAACTGCAGTTTGCTTGATTCACAATTCTGAAAGGTGTGATGTCTGTATCAAATATGGATCCATCCAGTGGCAGTGCATGGTGTTCCCTTGGCTTCCAAGCATCAAACGTCAGTTATTCCTCCCAGGCCCTAGCCAGCTAACTTCAAACCAAATATAAGCCATGCATCCCTCATCCCTGCAATCCCTGCTCGATTCACTGTTTTTCATCACTCACTCACTCTCTACACACAAATCAAGCCAAGATGAGGCCCAAACCCCATCAAGCATTCAACTCCAAGCTCCTCATTCTAGTGCTCCTGGTTGCCTTTTTCCTCCTCTTCGTCCTAAGATCAAACTTGTATACCTTCAAAAACATTCAAGAGGACACCCCAAATGTCACTTCACAACCATCGGATTCAGTAAAGACCCCAAATTGTTCCCCGAGTTGCAACAAGATACCAGTTTCTCTCTCCCAAGCACTCATCCACTACTCCACCTCAACCATCACCCCACAACAAACCCTGAAAGAGATATCGGTGTCTGCAAGAGTGTTGGAGAAGAAATCCCCGTGCAACTTCCTGGTGTTTGGGTTGGGGCACGACAGCCTCATGTGGAGTGCACTGAATTATGGTGGGAGGACGGTGTTCCTGGAAGAAGACGAGGCATGGATGGAGCAAATAAGGAGGCGGTTTCCGACGGTGGAGTCGTACCACGTGAGGTACGACAGCAAGGTGAATGAGGCTGAGAACCTGATGGAGGTTGGGAGAGGAGAGGAGTGCACAGCAGTGGGAGACCCCAGATACTCCGTTTGCCAGCTTGCTTTGAAGGGTTTGCCGAGTGTTGTGTACGAGACAGAATGGGATGTGATCATGGTGGATGCACCCACAGGGTACTACGAGGATGCACCTGGGAGGATGAGTGCCATCTACACCGCTGGAATGATGGCAAGGAACAGGGAGAGTGGAGAGACTGATGTGTTTGTGCATGATGTCAACAGAGTGGTGGAAGACAATTTCTCCATGGCCTTCCTCTGCAAATCCTTCATCAAGAAACAGGAAGGAAGGTTGAGACACTTCACCATTCCCAGCTTCAGGGACAACCCTCACCTCTTGGACGGACCCTTCTGTCCTAAACTCTGAATTCTCTAAACCCTTTCATGCTGATCCTTTCTCATGTACTCTTCTTCCTCAAAATCCTACCTTTGATCCTTTCTCATGTACCCTTCTTCCTCAAATTCCTACCCTTCATGCCTCAACTATTAAATAATTTACTGCATTCTACATACATTACAATTCAAAATGCAATCAATAATTTTGTATCCTTCAAATTACCTAAATTCCTCATTGCCGATAAAAAAAAGGGTTTTTTGGTATTTTAAAAATATTAAAAAGAGAGAATTTAATTAAAAGGGGGAGCGAGGAAGGAGAATAAGAGTTTTGTTTTGGTGTTGAGAGAGAGCAGAGCAGAGATCAGAGAGCGGAAAGTTGTGATAATGAGTAACGAATAGTAAGTGTTTGTGATTAAGAGCAAGAGTTTGAAGATGAAAATGTTACTGATTTGGGGTTTCGTTTCTTTGATTTCAGCGATTACCTGTTCAAGCTTCTTCTCATCGGCGACTCTTCCGTCGGAAAATCATGTTTGCTTCTCAGATTCGCTGTGAGTCTCTCATCACTTCACTGGATTCCCCCTTTGGCCTTCACTTTCTCTCATCTCTTCGCTTCCTTTCCTTTCAGGATGACTCCTATGTGGACAGCTACATAAGCACCATTGGAGTTGATTTCGTAATCATCACTCTTCTTCTTTTCTTCTATAATTCTTCCTCTTTCTCTTTCTAAACCTTTTCTTCTCTCTCCAGAAAATCAGAACCGTCGATCTACAAGGAAAAACCGTCAAGCTCCAGATTGTGAGTTTTCTTTTCTTACACTATTTTTAGGTTTTCAAGATAACTATTTCTATCTATTATCTATTTTGATCGTCTTCTATTGCACCCACTCCAATGTTACAATTTTGCCCTAATTTCCGTATTCGCCTGTTACCCTTGTGGGGTATTGAGAATCACCTAACACCACCATCTCTCACCTTTTTCCTTCTTATCTTCATCATTCCACATAAACATTTCTGGTACAATTCATCATCACCATTGTTTGCTCTGCTCTGTAGTTGCCCACGTACCAAGCTTCGATTATTTTATTCTGTTTGTGTGCATGTTCCAGATGTCCTCAGCTGTGAATCTCATTATCACTGTTGCTTGTCACCAGAAAATGAAGCCATTCGAGGCATTATCTTGTAACAATTTCTACTCATTGTTTCCTGTAGTGGGATACAGCTGGACAGGAGCGATTCAGGACTATAACAAGCAGTTATTACAGAGGAGCACATGGAATAATTGTATGTCAACTTTATCCTATCATCATTTAGGGTGCAAACCATATACTTGCCGTGATACTGATTAAATTTCTTGAGCAAACTTCTGGAATTCTTACTAGTTTTGGGATTGCAACAGATTGTCTATGATGTCACTGACATGGAAAGCTTTAACAATGTGAAGCAGTGGTTAAATGAGATTGATAGATATGCAAATGACAGTGTGTGCAAGCTTCTTGTGGGGAATAAATGTGATCTAGTTGATAACAAGGTTGTAGACTCACAAACCGCCAAGGTAAATTACTGAATTATCACTTTTTTTTTTGGTTTCATCCGGTAATTCTGTTCTTTCCTGGTTAGGAGTTCAGTGTTATTTCAAAATTAATCATTGGGCATCTGGTGTTATTTCACCTGTATAATCTTACAATGATCCTACTTCTTCTAGGAGTATGGAGGGTCTCTTGTGTTTTCTGTGTCTTAATAAAGGAAAGTATTAATTTCGAAAACATTATTCTAAATATAACATGTGAACATTCAAGATTTTAAAAGTCTTACACTTTTATCCCCTGAGCTATTGAAACTGTTACACATGTAATCCCTAAGCTATCGAAACTGTTACACATCTTGAGCGATCAAAACTGTTGTGTACTATAAAATAACGGAGTACGTGCATCTTGCGGTAACTACAATCGAAAATCAACAGTTTCATTCTGGATAATGGTCTTTTGGGGTTGGAAGACAAAAGCAATAGGAACAATTCTAAACGTAATATCTTTTAATATTCATCTGAAGTGTTGGAGAGGAAGGGAACTTGAATCTTTTCATTTTCCTTCTATATACTCTTTACATTCCTTGCTTTATCTTCAATTACACAGGAAATGCACTATCTTGGTAGACTTGCCTATTACTTGGAACTCAGCTTCTCTTGAATGCATGTATTGTTATTTTTAACATTGGCTGAATATGTCATGTATGATAATAACTTTGGACTGGTCACTTCTGCATTTAATGTTAGTTGTCCAATGTCATGATATTATTTGATATAGAATTGTTTAGTTAAAAAAGCATGTGCCTGAAGGTAGATTATGAAATATAAGTTACTTACTCTGCATGTTAAACGGAAAATAAAGAGTTGGATAATCATACTTTGTCTAACAAGTATTGTATGAGTATGAATCACAGGCCTTTGCGGATGAGCTTGGTATCCCTTTCCTTGAGACAAGTGCAAAAGACTCTATCAATGTGGAGCAGGCATTCTTAACTATGGCAGCAGAGATTAAGAAGAAGTATCTAATATCTCTAGCCCCTCTCTCTCATTTAGAATCATTAAACTACAAATATAATCGATGTCTTGAATTTTCTGCTTCCATGTTTGAGTTTTTCAGCATGTTTAAAATTGAAACATTAGCAGTTTTGTGCCATCTTCTTTTATTTTTTATAGGACTGTTATTGTCCACAATTGTAGATTGCTGATGAATTGTCTTTCAAATAATAATGGAACACTCCGAGGAATAATGGCTTTTGATAAAAAGAAAAATAAATAGAATGTACATCTGGAGCTAATTTTCTATAATTTGTCAAATTGTATTCTTTAACAAGATAAGATTGTTTTATGCAGCGTTGAATTATTATGATGATGTAATTTTATTACTTGATGCCTGTGATAGTATGAGTTCTAACACAAGACAAGTAAGTACCTTTGAGATGTTTTGAACTTATGTGCAGGATGGGAAGCCATACAACTGTTGGTAAGTCGGGAGAAGCTGTTCAAATGAAGGGAGAACCAATCCCACAGAAGAGCAACTGCTGTGGTTAGGTTCTGCGTTCTGTTATAACTGTCGTATGAAAATAGGGAGACTCTTTCTTAACTGTGTTATCACATGGATGTTTCAGTACTGACTGTTAAAATATGACTTTTATCTATTCAAATCCCTGGATTATATTGTTCTATATCTCCTGTCCTTATGACTTCCCATGTTTAGGAGGCAATTCACCACACATTTTTCGCTTACATATTGCATAAACCATAAGACAATGAAATTCTAAGTAAATAATCATTCTAAATCTCGCAAGAAAATTAAACCAAAATCATACTCTGCCGCTCTAACAAAAGTTGCCATCCAAAAAAGTAAAATAAATATAATTAAAATATTATTATTTTGAGTTGTTAAATGAATGGATTTTATTAAAAATAAGTATGAACTCTGTGTGTGTAATATATTTATGTAATAAATAAAACGATATCAACGTTATGACTAATATATTGATTTATAGATACATTTTTTATGGTTGTTTAGAATAACCATTTTCTACCTAAGAAATTTGATCTCGACGTTTTACGAAATCCTGGTTCACGTCAAGTTTGGTGGCTCATATTAGACAAGTTTAGAACTCATTTCAGGGTTGGTTCACGCTGACAAATGAAAGCTACCATTCACCGTTTCAATTATTACGGAAACAAATCATTTTACACTCCCAACGTTAATTCTCCAAATTGACATGACTTTCTTACAAACACCGGAACTGATCTTTCCTGGTTTAGAACAAATCTTGTTCCTCACGGTTTTACCCATTTTAATGTAACGAGTAACATTATTATTGGAATAATATTTATATTAATTTTAAAAAATTTCAAGTTGCAGTTCCACGCCTTTTTGCGGAGATATGAAGGAAACTTCACCGAAACAAAACTCCAAATAATTATTATATTCTAATTTCGTGTTCACAGCTGCCATTTGAATCCTATTTACCCTTTTTCTCTTCCCTCAATTCATATTATATAACAAGATTAGTATACCAAAGCGGTGAAAAGGAGACAAAAAACCATTTATTAATCTAAGTATAGACAAAAGTCGTTTACAAGCTGCAAGTTGAGAAGGAAGATGAGCTTGCATTAACAAAATTCCAAATTAGGAAGAGGGAAACATGCCTTCATCATAATCAAACTAACTCGCAAACCAAGATAGAAACTACAGATTCGTTTGGGTCAATATATTTTTTTCTGAAAATAAAAAAATAATAATTGTAAAATATGTTCTTTGCTTGAATTTAAAAAAAAAAAATGTAAAACACTCGCTTTTTGATGCTTTCCCTTTTGATTAAGGCGTTCCCAAAGAGAGAGAAAAATGTTATGGACTTACGTTTTGGTGACTGAACTGAACTAGGCTGCAGTGGCGGCACACAGTGGTTGTTGTTAGTTATTTTGTGAACAGGATATAAAAAATAGTTTTTGGAGTGGAATTAATTTGACAGAAATTGAGAAGTTTTGAGGATAAATAAGAGGAGAAATATGATAGTATGATGAAGAAGAAGTGGGATAAGAAGCAGTAATGAATGAGTCAGGAGGAAGTACAGCAAAGGGTGTTTGTAGCGGAGGGTTGGGATTCAGCAACTGCGATGGTCTTGCCTTCTTTAACAGCACCAGATGCAGAGTGATTGTTGGAAGAGAGTGATTTCTTACTGATGATGCGGTAGATCTCGGAGAGAATGGTCTGAAAAGCCTTCTCCACATTGGTAGCTTCAAGAGCAGAGGTCTCGATGAAAGAGAGGCCCTCCTTCTCAGCATAACCCTGCGCATCCTCAGTCGCAACACCTCTCAGATGCTTCAGATCTGTCTTGTTACCGATCAGCATGATCACGATGTTCGCATCCGCGTGATCCCTCAGCTCCTTCAGCCACCGGCTAACGTTTTCGAATGTCGTCGGTTTGGTGACGTCGTAGACCAGAAGAGCTCCCAGAGCACCGCGGTAGTAGGCGCTGGTAATGGCTCTGTATCGTTCCTGCCCCGCCGTGTCCCATATCTGAGCTTTCACGCTTCTTCCCTCCACCTGCGGTTACAAATTCAGTTTCATTTGGTTCTTAATTAATGCAAAAATAGGAGATCTGGAAGCAGACCTCGAGAGTGCGAGTGGCGAATTCGACGCCAATGGTGGACTTTGACTCGAGACAGAACTCGTTGCGGGTGAATCGGGAGAGAAGATTCGATTTTCCAACTCCTGAATCTCCGATCAGCACCACCTTGAACAGATAATCGTACTCTTCCTCTGCTCCACGACCCATTTTCTGAGCTTTTCTTTTCTTTTCTCTTCTCTTCTCTCTTTTCTATCGGTTCGTTTCCTTGCTTTTCTTATATTTTAATACTACAATGTGTCTCTCATCAAACTCAACTACGTTTACACTTTAATGCCACAATTTTTCTTTTTACAATAATTTCTTAAATGCAAAAACACAACACTAATTGGAATATTGATATAATACTATGAAGAAATGTATACTTTTTTAGAAATATGTTTTGCATAGTTGATTAAAAGGATTTATTTTTAATCATACTAAAAATTTATAAAATAAGTTTGAGTTTTTTTAAAAATTAATGTATTTCTTCAATTTAGAATTGTGTTAGAATCGTACTAAAAATTTAGACAATTTACATGTATCCTACAAGTGTTGTTGTCCGGTTGTATCTAACACGCACACACCATTTAAGAGGAGGTTCTGAATCTCATAACCAAAAACTCTATTCACATGTTTACTAATTTAATTTGTGTTGTTTCTCTCTCCACCCCCAACAAATGACTTCCTACACCCATCATTCTTGAAAAAGATTATTTTACTCCTTTTAAAAATGATTTCTGAATTATTTATTTTAAAATATTTCTGAAACATATATTCTTTAACATATTTTATGAATTCTAAATTTATCATTCTTGAAATTAAAAAATTAATTCTGAAATTTCTTTTTGCCCCTATTATGGAAATATCTTTTCTTAGGAACCTTTATTCTGGAATCTCTCAAAATTATTAAGGATATTTCAAAGAATGTAGAGGTAAAATGTAGAAGAAATACCCTTTAATTTGATTTGGTGCTTTGCGTTTGGGCTGCCTTTATCATAACCCACTGGATTGGGCTGTTCTGGGTTAAATTTGAGTCGGATCGGGTCAGATCCGGATGGAATCCAGGTCATTTAGGGTTTGGCTTCGCTTACAAAAAACCTAATTCTTCCTCCTACGCTGCTTTCTTCTTCTTCTTCTTCTTCTTCTTCATCGCACAGTGGGAGGAGCAGGAGCAGGGAACTTGTTTGCTTAAGATAAGAAATGGCTCTGGTCAGTTTCCTTTCTACTTTCTACTTTTCCATTTCCCCAAATAACTAACCCAGTATTTTGCCAATTTAGCATAAAGCTGAATTTTATGCACTGGTTCCTGTGTAGATCTTGCACGCAACCAGAAGAAACAAAAATGTTTACAAGAGTCTCATCGCGGCAGAGTACAGTGGCGTCGAACTGGAATTGGCCCCTAATTTCGAGATGTTTGTCACCACAAAAACTCCTGAGTTCCTCAAGATGAATCCTATTGGAAAGGTTCCTGTGTTGGAAACGCCCGATGGTCCAATTTTTGAAAGCAATGCTATTGCTCGTTACGGTATGTCTGCGTCCAATTCCATCAATCATTTCACCTTTCACTTTTCCAATTAAATTCAATTTTCCCTCTTTTCTTTCCTGCAGTTGCTCGACTCAATGGTGACAACGCCTTGTACCTCTCCACTCCCATTGATAATGTAACTCCTCACACTTCCCTTCACTCTTCTTTTCTGTTTCCTATTTTATACATACTTCCCTTTCGCTTTGCAGGCCCGCATCGATCAGTGGATTGATTTTTCATCTTTGGAGATCGATGCCAATATTCTCAAAGTCTACATACCAAGACTTGGATATACTCCATACTTTCCACCAGTAAGCTCCATCTTTTACAACATTTATTAATTTCCATAATATATTGCTTTCAAGCTCCCGTTTTCCTCATAATTTACCCACTCATCTGACATTTGTGCCTGCGTCAAGGTCGAGGAGGCTGCAAACTCTGCGTTGAAGAGAGCATTAGGGGCCTTGAACACTCACCTTGCCTCCAACACTTACCTGGTTGGCCATTCCGTCACCCTTGCTGACATCATAATGATATGCAACCTGTATTTGGGTTTCACCCAGATCTTAGTTAAGAGCTTCACTTCGGAGTTCCCTCATGTTGAGAGATACTTTTGGACCTTGGTCAACCAGCCCAATTTCCGAAAGATATTAGGTCAGGTTAAGCAAACGGACGCTGTTCCACCTGTTGCTTCTTTCAAGAAGCCTTCCCAGCCGAAGGAATCGAAGCCCGAGCCTAAGGATGAGCCGAAGAAAGTGGCTAAGCCAGAGCCAGAAAAGCCCAAAGTAGAGGCAGAGGAGGAGGCACCCAAGCCCAAGCCCAAAAACCCTCTTGATCTTCTTCCTCTAAGCAAGATGATATTGGATGAGTGGAAAAGACTCTACTCTAACACCAAGACCAACTTCCGCGAGGTTGCAATCAAAGGTATTACGACGGCACTGCTTGTGGTTTCTGTGTTTTAATTTTGTCACTGCTAGGAGATAACAAGTCTTTTGTTTTCGAAAGTTCATTGCTTTCCTCGTCGTGGTTTATTACTATTATTTAGCAAACAGTGTCATAATCAGTTTATATGAGATGGCAGATATCTTATCACTTCAAATCCTCCTTGTGAACCTGCAGGATTTTGGGACATGTATGATCCAGAGGGTTATTCTCTGTGGTTCTGTGATTACAAATACAATGACGAGAACACTGTTTCCTTTGTGACATTAAACAAGGTGGGTGGTTTTCTTCAGCGGATGGATCTGGCTCGCAAGTATGCTTTTGGAAAGATGCTTGTGATTGGATCACAGGCACCATTTAAGGTGAAGGGGTTGTGGCTTTTCCGCGGCCAAGAGATTCCGAAATTTGTGATGGATGAGTGCTATGATATGGAGCTGTACGAGTGGACCAAGGTTGACATCTCAGACGAAGCTCAGAAAGAGCGCGTGAGTCAGATGATTGAGGATTATGAGCCATTTGAGGGAGAGTCTCTTCTGGATGCCAAGTGCTTCAAGTGAAAATTATTCCCTAGTCTAAGACTGATTTTGTCGCGTCTTTTGGTAAGAGTTGGTTTCAATCTTATTTATGTTATAGTGAGTTTTTAGCTTTTTTTGTGATTTTGCCAGCGTTGAAACTTATAAATGCTTGATTTTGGTATACATTCATTTTGGGTACTGTAGCAAGACCAGTATACAAATTTATTTATCCGTCAAGACTGAATGCGTGCGTATGAAATTCATTATCTAACGATACGCCGTGTTGGAGGTATTTATATATGGGAAAACGATAGTTTGGTGTAATCTTATCCTAAATAAAGTTTAAAATTCTGAAATTATACAACTAGTTTTCACAGAATTCAATGTTTGTCAGTTTAGTCTTCAAGTTTATATGTTTGAAGGATTTTTTGTATATGAAACACTGTATGTAGTAAGATTATATCGTTTTAGAAACTATTTTAGAAGATGAAACTCAGTAATTTGTACAAATCTTGTTTGGAATTTTCTTTTTTAGTTATATATTGTACAACTGAATTATCGTTAGTTTACAAAAATTACTATTTAAAGACATTTTTAGATTATTTTATTTATAAAGTAATGTTTTGAAAATAAAGAGATGTTTATGTAGGACTTTAACAGAAATGAAATGTTAGCGTAATTAAGAAGAAAATTTGGAGGATGTTGGTGTAATGTGTAGTATTGAAAATTATATAATAATAAATTAAATTTATTAAATAGAGATTTATAAATTATAAATTGTAATTAATAACTGTTTTTTTATTTTGATTCTCTGCCCGTCGTAAACAATTTAACTGAAGGAGCGTCTGAGCAATTAAGGCTTTCACTCGATATTCTTATTTTATTATTATTTTATTAGAAGAGTCTTACCATTCCGTCTGAGCAAATAATATTTTTAAATTAAATTTAAATATTATATTAATTTCAATTTAAAAGTTAATTGTTTTATAAGTAATTATTGGTGTAAAAAACTAATTGTACCAAAAAAATTTTAAAAAGTTACAGTAGACTTATATAATTGCGAGTTTTTGACATGTAATATTATATCAAACGCAAATCAAACTTCTTTTACAAAATAAAAAATTTAACATTTTTTCAAAGGGCATATTTTAAATTTAATAGATTGAGTTACTCAAGTAATTATACACAATAATTGTTTGGTTTAAAGGCTATTTAAATTTTTATATAATTATATATTAAAATTATATATCTG
>Ga0123341_1000178_pt1 | contig 31998 bp, 14 predicted proteins | sample Turbeapinknodule_FD_89959 | JGI IMG/M metagenome (GOLD analysis project Ga0123341, IMG submission 89959) | Root nodule microbial communities of legume samples collected from Mexico - Turtle bean Mexico pink nodule | ecosystem: Host-associated > Plants > Roots > Nodule | place: Mexico: Nepantla...
CATTCTTAGTGGTGTTTGTGCTGAGCCAAAGGAAGTGTGTGTCTTGAGGGGATCAAGGTCACTTCTTTGGTGGTGTTGTAAGTAATCTAGGGTTGATTGCTTAGTGGATTCCCAGTGGTTTCTATGAAGACTGGATGTAGCTCTTGGTTTAAGAGTGAACCAGTATAACTCTGTGTGTACAATCTCTTTATCCCTTGAACTCTTTAAGTTTATATTGTGAACTAGTATAAACAACTGATTGTTTCTGCAAAACAACCAATTGTTTTTCTGGTGCTGTGCTAAATTGCTTTGTGTTTTTGGCAAAATGAATTCTGAATCAAGTTTTCTCGAAGTAATTTCATTATAGACTTAAAAGTTTGTGAAAACCCTCTTTAAACCATTCACCCCCCCTCTAGTTTAAAACTATATTTTCTTACAAAAACAACTGGTTGATTTTTCATAAAGAACTGTAAATTTGATATTTTATCCAGTTGAACAGAACATCAATTGATTGATTTTTCATAACTTTTCACTCTACTTCCATTCTTTGCGAAAATGTTGTGAAAACAATTCACCCCCTTCTTGTTTTGGCCACACATTCTAACAATGTACGGATAGACAATTTCACACAACTTGTTTTTAACTGTCACTTTGCCACAAATATCAACCTGTTTGAATCGGGATAGAATGACATCCCATTCTTGTTGAATTGACAACTCAGATGATGAATGACATTCAGATAAATATGAAAAATTCAGTCTAGTCCACATAACATGAACTTCATTAAGTGGAATGACACTCATAGCATATCTAGCTAACTCACAAGCATATGATAATCTGTGAGTCCGTCTAAGTACACATCCACAATGCTCACTATCAAAACCCACAACATTGACCCGATCAAATTCTTTAGCAATTCGAATCAAAGCATGTTTAGATACAAAACCAACCAACATGGAATACAACTTCACATTGAATGTGTTTCCTATGACATGTAGACTCATCTATACCTTGATTTCGTTATGTTGAATTATAATAACGTGTTTTATAGCATTCTAACACGAGCACACGTCTTCCATGCTATTTTGTAATACTCGTTTCAAAGAACAATGAGGTGATTCAACCCTGTATAAGTATAAAACATAAAATAATTAGACGTTATACACGTTCTAAACAAAGTAAAGGCATATTTTGGTATACATGTTTGATGTTGTATTTTCCAAATGCATTAACGAATGTGTCCAACACTTCACAAACTTTTCTTTGTGTAGAATAATCCATGTGTTCTTCACATATTCAACAAGTAATGGCCACAATGAACAAATAATTTCAAAATTTGTAACAAACTCATCAAATTTAACAATCTCTGTACAATCAATGACAATCCTCCACGAATCCATCACAACTTGCCAAGCCTCGATAGAATCTACCTACATTTTACACTTTGCTTTGTCATTCTTATTGATGTGAAACAAAAAAAAAAAATATTTGTTGCTTTAGGAAACACAATATTGATGGCATTCATCAAAACAAGATCTCTATCATAAATAATGACTTCAGGCCCCACATGCGATGTTAAAAGTGTCCCTCTAAATTGTTTAGTACCCATATGAAGTTTTTTCTTTCTCGCTAGATAAGAACACAAAACCAACAAAGAAGGACAAACATGTACAAGTCGCACCAACAATCTCAAGCAAAGGCAGTTGATATTTGTTCGTTTTGTAAGTCGTATCTATCAAGAATAAAATGTTAAATGCATTCAAAAGTTTCACAACATCAGGATGAGTCTAAAAAATATCACTAACAACATTGGAAGACTCTTGACACGTACTCCAGTGAAGATAGTTGTCACAGTCTAACAACATCATTAATTGTTTTAATTTAGTTCTTGGTCTTCTAACTGATCTCTTATACGAGTATCTTGCATTGTATACTTGCTTTATTGTTGTCATATTATCCTCGTTATTCTCCTTCAAAGTACGTAGTATGTTATCTGACTTAACCATGCTTTTAGTCATATCAACAAACATGGAATGTTCATTTGCTTTTAATGTGCCTACATATGAATGACCAACTAATGTATCATACAAATCATGGTTATGAGTACCACATATTACCTTAAGTACCCAATCTTGACCCTTTCCAATAGGTTTACCTCGCAATTTAAAGGGACAGTGACATTTTTTAGTACTAGTTACAATAACCTCCAAACCATCATTGTACTTTCTATAACTACCCCCCTTCATAGCCTAACAAGACATATGTCTTTCTCCCTTGCTTTCATTTGCTGTGTCAGAGGTAATAATGACAATAACGAAACCAAGTCCACAACCAACCCTACGGACCCATTCAAGTAAGTCTTATCGTGAAGGAAACACCTAAACAAAGTTATTCTAACAAGATTACAAAATCAATTCTTCAAATTATAATGCAATAAACATGAATAAAATGAAATGTTATTCATCTCATCTGTTGCAAAATGTGTACCATAGTCCCCTTCAACTAATTCATGTTGATTCACAAAATCCATTAATTCTTCCATACTACGCATAATTTCTACTTCATCGGATCTTTTTGTAATCTGGCCAACCTCCATGTCCATACTTCCACCTTCATTAATAAAACATAAATTTCCATTTTATTCTAATTTTCATAAATTCACACAACAAATTAAAAATAACATTCAATTTCCCTTTTGGATTGTATAATCCAAAACTCATTTGATAGCCACAAAAATACCTTCCGGATTGAGTAATCCGTAAGGTATTTGGAAAGTAAAAAATGGCTTCCAGAGATTGAGTAATTTGTACGTCATATTTTAAGTCATAAAATGACTTCTGGATTGGGTAATCCATAAATCATATTATAACTTAAAATATTATTATCGGATTACGCAATCTGGAAATGTGAGTTGTCTTTCGAATTACATAACACGGAACTTAGTTTCAGATGGATTACCTAATACAGAACATAATGTTCTTTTCCAGATTGAATAATCCAGAATATTATTCCGGATCCAGAACTAAGTTCCCTTTTACATAATTTGAAACATTATTCCTTCACATTAACCATTACGAATTATATAACCAGTTGATCTCATGGATTACCCAATCTAAAAGATAAGCATTTTAGAACATGAAGTGAAAAACTCACATGAAAATGAAGAACGAAGTCGCACCAACCATAGTAAACACCACCACCACCACAATAACCTTCTTCTTCACTCAACAACAAAGTGTGAAAACATTGCTTTCTCTTTATATCTTTTTACTAAAGGGTAATTTAGGAATTTAAAAAATTTATGGGGTGGCAGAAGAAGGGGTGGAGATGTAGGAAGAAGCATTCCACTACTTGATGCCCATGGAAAAAACTTCATCAGCAAATGCTCCTTGCACCATATCAATTCCAACATACACCCAACCTGTTATTTAAATGACAAAAATACCCTTCCAAAATGACAAAAATAACCTTAAAAAAGAAGGGTGTAAATAAAAATTACTTTCAGAAGCTTTTATCCAGAAATATTCGGAATTTAGATATCTGGAACACATTTTTTAATTTTGGAAATTTTTATCCAGAATACATTTTCAATTTTGTATTCCGGATTTTTTTTATCTAGAATATATTTTTTTATATTTTTAAATTATATTTACTATTCCATATTTTTAAATTCAAAATAAGAATAATTTTGGAAATTTAGAAAAATGATAGAGTACAGGTTAGGTTAGAATGGATATGGTTTAGGAAGAAATTACCAAATTCATCTGATCGCATGAATGGGCTAAGTTAATGTGAGATATTAAAATAATTAAAGAAACATATATATAATTTATTCTTTTGTAACTATTAAATTATAATATAAAACTTTTTTGCCCATTCAGGAAACAAAATTATATATTTTTATTTTCAATTGACGTTTCCCATATTACCATTAATCCACCTTCCAATCCCACCTTAAAATCCAATCGTGAGCTACAAAACCAGGAAGAAAGAACAAAAATTAGGTCTTGAGATTGCAAGATACCAAAGACGGTTTCCTCTTTCAATCCCCACAAAGTCTCTATCTCTGTCTCTCTACGCCGCCATGTCTTCTCCCTCCGTTCCCGATTCTGTTACCTGTGCCACCCCCAAAGCCCAATCCCTATCTAAACAACGATCCATCACTGACGACAAAAGTGCTTCCCATCCAAACGCCTCCAACCAAGGTGGGAGTTCGAAGAAGCGGAAGAGGCAGACGAAAAAACAGGTGAAGGAGAGCAAAAAAGAAGAAAAAGAAAAAGGAGATATTGTGCCTCCCTCTACAATGAAGAAGACTAAAAAGGTATCTCCATATCTTCATATAACAAACACTGGTTATAATTTGGCCCTTTTATCGCTTATGCAGGGTTCAATTTTTTGATTGTATGTAGGAGTTGTATTTCAATGTTCATAGTTAGTTTTGTAGATGGATCTATAAGCGTGGTTTGCTGCTTTTGATAATCCACAGGGACTAAATCTTTCCCATGGCATGAATGCCCAGTTGAAAGCAAAAAAACAAGGTCGTAAGAAGGGACAGGTCAAAGTGCCTTTTAAATGTGAGTTTTGCCATGTTAAAGGTAAGTCAACAGCTGCTTACATCAAACATATGGGAGGGTTAGCTCACATAAGTAGAGTACTACTTCTTAGTAATAGAGTTGCCAGTCTCAGGCAGGCTGCATCTGGTGAAAATAATGATCAAACCCAACGAGGTAATGGTGCACTTTTTGCTGAGCTCCTCGCGATTGTACTATCTAAAACACAAGCTACACTAAGAGAATCGGTGGGAGGCGCCTTGCCTGCTGACATACCACTACTCACATCTCTGCCTGGACCAAGTTCTACACCACAGTTATTGCAGACACAGCCATCGGAAGTCCAAGCTCATGTTGAGAATGAAGATCCTTCCGGCCAAACAAAAACTGTGCTGGCAGTGGATGCTGAGGTACTTGCGGAACCCACATCTATGTCTGGATCAAGATTTGAACCCCAGTTGTTGCAGACTCAAGTGTCAAAATTCAAAGCTCATGTTGGCATGGGAAATCCTTCTGGCGAAATAGAAACTGATCTTGCCGTGACTGCTGAGGTACCTGCAACCACATCTGAGGTGAAACAAAAACTGTTACCTGTCCCACTGAGGTCAAAAGCTAAGGCAGGTTCAAGTGTCAGCACCAAAAGTGGAGAGGGTTCTGAAACTAAACAACAGCTGTGAAATTTCCCTAAGATGGTTCAGGTGTGATACCCTTGGCCACTCAATCTTTTATATGACTAAAATTACCTTCAGAATATGTAGCTCTCATCGCTTGGTTGGACTAAAGAATACTCAAGCGTTCTCTGGTACTTCAATTTTTTTCATTTTGGGGGTTCAATGGTTTGGAACAATGTTACTTATTTTGTTGGGATTTGAATTGTGTATGGATTTTGCTAGTTAATTCTATGTTAGGATGTGCCAGAAATCCATCCAGTCACTGCAATTTGCGAAAACTCCTTTGGGTGAAAAACCATATTGCAGTTTGACGGAAAAGAGATTTATACTTAGTTCACAGATATTGCAGTTTGACTGAAAAGAGATTTATGTCGATCACAGTTATAAGTTATCACACACACGCGTGAAGAAAAATTTTAATGTTACGCTGAGCATTTCTATTAGCAAACAAGTTCTAAAGAGTGAAAAGATATGGTGAACTGTAAAATAAGATTTGGTTTTTGAAAGTTTTTATGCTAATGATTATCTGTCAAGGTTTTAGGTAGTATTGTTGGATTTAGGTATCCATATTGAAGTAGAAAAAAATAGCATTTAAAATTTTGGTTCATACCTTAGTTTATGACTACTGTTGTTGCCAACCTGCTTCAACTTTAAAGGTTGATACTAAACATCATCAGGGTACTAGATAAATACATCAGAAGTCTATAACATGAGAATGAAATAATACCTCCTTATAATTTCCATCTTTATCTAAAGGAGTGAAAAATATGCATATTCATGGGCTTTGCGTTTGACATATTGCACTTCTTCAACATTTCATTAATATATTTATGCTAGTGGATGATAATGCTCATTTCCTACTATTTGATTTGAAGCCCTATGAGGAACTTTAGTTCACTCAACATGCTTATTTCAAACTCACCCTGAATTAGCTTAGAAAAATTCTTGCAAAGGCTTTCATTAGTAGCACTGAAAATGATATTACCAACATAAATTTATACATTATTGAAGTTCTGGTTGGGTTCTTTCCGAAATAAGGTTGAATCAATACAAAACCATTTTTCAAGAAGAAATTTGGTGTGTTGTACCAACCTCTGGGAGCTTGTTTAAAATTGTATAGAGTCCTTTTCAATTTAAACAAGTGGTTTAATTTTGATGGATCTTCAAAACTAGGGGGTTATTTTACAAAATATTCTTCAATAAAACCATTTAAGAAAACACTTTTAACATCCATAAATAAAAACTTAGATATTTTTAAAAGCATTAAAGGCTAATAGGCTATGGAAAGTAAGTTAAAGCGTAGGATGTTGAAGTTCTCAATCAAATATCAAGGGACAGTCGTGTAGAGGGGTCAATCCAAGGAGAGAAAAGACAGGAAAATCAATTGTACAAAGAGTTTTTAGAAGTTATCACGTCTAAAGCATAAAATTCTATCTTTTGTAGGTAGATAATGCCCTCCTAAACTCTCTGATGACAACTCTCCCAATTTTTATATTTCCTTCTTCAAGATACCAAAATCAATAGTTAGAAAAGTTAATTAAATAAAAAGTAGATTCTTATGGAGAGGTAAGGAGGAAAAAAGTAAAATACATTAGGTAAGGAGTATGGAGGGCTAGGATTGAGAGATTTGTATGCCTTTAATGGGGCAGTACGGAAAAAAAAGTGAAATGCACAAGAATAAATGGTTGAATTATGTATTTAATATTTTTGAAATTTTTGCAAAGCTTTGTTTTATAAACATGAGCAAACAAAGCTTTAACTTAAAAAATGCATTGTCAAGCAATTTTCTTGATAAACATGAACAAACAAAGCTTTAACTTAAAAAATGCATTGTCAAGCAATTTTCATAAGAGTAGTGTATGATGAAGATAGTCAAACACAACTTTAAGTTTGGATGACCCACTGTCAAAAATATTTTTTGAAAACTATTTTTTTGCAAAATTTTTCTTCTTTGATTAGTTGCACATTATAACATGAAATATAAAAATGATGAGATATGGGAGAGATTTACTCGATCAAACTTTACTAGTAGACTAACGCTGCAAGATATAAGGCAATTGTTATTTGGCCTAGTCATTTATGGCTAAACATCGAGTATTATTTGGACCCAACCACCCCTGGCTAAACACAAAATATTGTTTGGAACACAATAACTCCTCGCAAGACCAAATATTCTTTGGAACACAAGTACTCATGGCTAAGATAGAGTATTCTTTGGAACACACCCACCCCTGACTAAGTAATAGAGTATTCTTTGGAACTAGTCACTCTTGGATAAACAAATAAGTATTCTTTGACCTAACCACTCCTGACTAAACAACTTTGTTTACACAAAGGTTGTGATATAAATGATCACAAGTTTCACTCACTAAAAGAGAGGGTAACATCCTAAGATAGATATGAGATGAAAAACACTCTTTTAAGTTTGTAAAAAACACAACAATATTTTTTCTCACAAATTAAAAGCTAGAGGTTTGCTAAATATTGCAAGAGCTTTGTAGTTTTCATCGTGATTGTTGTCTTTGACATTAGTTTTACTTTTTCAAAAAGGTCTTCTTTATATAAATGTTGAGAAGAAAAAAGTTATTGCAAATCTTTTAAGAGACGTTGTAAGGTCTTCTACATCTAATGTTTCTACACGTTCATGTACGTAAATGCATTAAATGTTTTCATGGAACATTAAATGCATATATATTCTTTACATAACTTTTTGATACATGGTACAACTTCTCAGGCATAAGTCAGGAAACCTTTTTCCAAACTATAGTAAAGCATAGAGTTTACCATGGAACAACAAACAAATTTTGGTGTGTTCTTCAAGATATCTTTATGTAGACACTTCAATGAAAGATTCTCTTGGAAGAAACTAAGAGATAAACATTCTTTCCATGCATAAAATAAACATTTATATGTATTTGACATGTGCGATGAAATGCTTCAGACTTATTGTCTACCCAAGCAAAGGTTTGTTAGACAAAGTGCAAACACTTCCTTCTGTCCAAGAAAAACCTTATCAAATATAGTATAAACATTTATGTCTGTCCAAGCAAAATCTTACCAAATGAAGTAAGCGTGCTAGTGTATGTCCAAGCAAGAGCTTATCAAACTAAACATATAAACAAAACGCTTGCGTTGGTTTGGCCAAATGAAATACTTGCATTTGTCGATACCTAATGCTTATTAAATCATATTTTATACTTTGTTGTTAAGCATATAATAAAATCAAGTATAAGATTTGTTGAACTTTGATCTAACAAACACTTATGAAAAAATTACGATGGACGCTATAAACTCAGTAGGACAATCTATCTATTTTTAATATTAATATCTCAATATGGAGGTTGGAAAAATTTGTTAGGTGAAATTAAAAAAGAATCCCATATTTGTTGGATAGATTTTGAAAAAGTATGTTAAGAACAAAATCAGCCAAATTTGTTTGATAATAACATTCATAGACAGGTAAGAAATGAAATGGGTTAATGACAAAATTATGGATCCACAAGTAGAAAGAACTAAATACATCGGTAGAAAAGTTTGGCAAATTATACCAAGTGCTAGAACAAAAAGATTGTGAGGCAAGTAACACGGAGATATGGATAAGGAATTAATGGGATTGGAGATTCCTTTGAAGGAGAGTTATTCTAATAGAAAAATTGTGAAAACAAGTAAAGATATACAAGAAGGGATGGTTGAATTGTGTATAAAAAAATTTCGCAAATTTCATATAATTAGGTCTAATGGAGTGATGTCAAAAGTAAGTTTTGAATATAATAGATGATTTGTCAAAAATGTTTTAAAAAACTTTTGTTATAGCTTTTTATATAACATGCAATTTAAAATAGCTTAGGAAAAGTAAGGAAACACTAGCCATTCATGGATAAGGAGTGATCTAAAAGAAACACGTCTTTTGATAAATGCAATGTTTGAACACTCCACTAATTTGTTAAACGAACATGAACAATATTCTTGTGAAGCTTGGGTCATTGAAAGCTTTGAGCAATAAATTTCACATCGTTTTGATAACTATCGATAACTTTTTTTATGTTCTTAAACTTGAAATATTTCTTTATATATGGATTTGAGAAAATTTCACTTCAAATGTTTATCTTTAGGTTGTCGACGATTCACAAATGAATGTAGAGATGTATTAAATACATTCCATGAAACATTAAATACATTAACATCTTGATAACTGACATGACTTATCAATTCTCGTTAACCAAACTGGAGTAAAGCATAAGACCATACGAGGCAATTAACCTTTCAGAATTGACATGAGGCACATCAAAATGTATGTTAATGTGAAATAGTTTTAACACATCCTTCAAGAGATATTTGACGTTGACATGTGCTTTGAGAGATCTTTGAACGCAAGGGAGGGTTGCCTAGGTTTGGAGGATCTTTCAACTCAAGCTTTTAGGAAGAATTCCTAAATGAATTCTTGGAATGATTCTTTGATGAATTCTTCGATAACGTGTGATCTTATATTTTGTTGGACATCTCAAGGATTCCAAATTGTTTGATAAAGTCATGATTGAAGTCTCGAGTGAAGACCTGCTACCTTATGTGTCTAGGTAGCTTAGGTTTTATTTTGGTTGTCTTGATTTATCTTTTTCCTTTAGGAATGATGAAGGATCCAAGAACAAAATATTTTTTCAACTAGTTAAAATGTTTTTTAATTGGTTAAAAAGGTTTTCTATTGATTAAAAATATTTTCATCTGGTTATAATTTTTTGTTTTCTAGAAAGTTACATTTTTTCAATTTGCTATCTTTCAAAGCAGTTGATTGAAAATACTGAAATGTTTTAGATTTTTTTTCCGTAATGACCTCTGAAAAACTACATTTTAATATGAAAAATATTAAGTTTTTTCAGTTTAAATACATTCTTTGTAAGAAAAACCAGTTTTCACACAAACTACTTGTTTTGAGTAAAATCAACAGATTGTTTTATTTTTCAACGGTTTCATTTACTGACAATACCCTTTTCTGTTTTAAAATTATTTTTGTTTTAGCTTCTATAAAAGAGTCAGATTGTTTTTTGAAAAAGGTTCCAAGAATTTCTTACACAAAATACACTTTTACAATTTGTGAGAATTAAAGAGTGAGTTGTTTTTTGAAGAATTGGTCTTTGTGGATCTTTGAGTGTTCTTGGTGCTTAAATTTCATCATCCAATTAGAGGCAAAAGGTTCTTCAAAGTGCAGTTGTGAATTGGGAGATCCCTTTGTATTTCTTGGTTCATAGTTAAGGTGAATTCATTGCTTTTCATTACTGTTCTATAATTTTGTGTGTAAGTGCCAAGATAGGGTTTCTTTATGGGAATCACAACTGTAACAGGGTGTTACAGTGAGTGGTTGGTTCTTGTAGAGTTCAATAATTGTTTTTGTTGCTCTTTTCTTTTGGTGATTTAGTGAATTTCATCTTCTGAGGTGAGACTGGATGTAGCTATGTTTTAAGTGAACCAGTATAAATCTTGGTGTGCTTTAAGTTTTCTTTATCACTGCACATTATTTTTCTGCATAATTGTTCTTATTGGTTTAAAATCAATCGATTTTTTCTAAAATCAATCAATTATTTTTTATCTGCAGATCTGTTTGACTATGTGAATTGAAAAAACTAATGTGCTAAGCAACTGTGTGTGGAACACTGTGTATTGATTCTATTTATATACAATTGCATTCATTAATAGGTTTACAAGCTCTTTAAATAAGAAAATTTCTTTAAAAACTGTGTTTGGATTTGCTGGATTTGTTCTTGAAAGTTGAAATATTTTTTTCTATAACCATAAAAACAATCAGTTGTTTTCAAATTTAATCTGTTAATATTTTTTCTGTTATTGTATCTAGAAAAACAATAAGTTGTTTTTAAATATGATTTGTTGATTTTTTTTTTTGAAATTATTTCTTAAAACAGATTTAAACATTTTCTAAGTGTAATGATTTACAGATTTATTCCTTAAGAATTGTATGCTTAGAATTTTTTTTATCAATTGTTTTTTATGAAAACCATTTCTTTTTTTGAATAAGTGTTCTTTTAAAAATATCAATATGTTGTTTTGAAAAACAATGCGAAAATCTACCTATATACAATTTAACCTCCTTGAACTTAGCCCTCTATTAATTCAACAACATCAAAATAATATTAAAGTTTAAAACAACACCTTATGCCACTCAAACTCCCCGTGAGATAAGCAAAATGGTGATTCGTCACTTATGACCTAACCCACAAGATAAGAATCAAGAATGTTAGAATTAGGAAGAACTTTACATCATTTCAATGTATGAGATAAACAAGTATGGATAATGTTACTTACGACCTAGCTCACCAGATAAGAAACCACAAGAGAAAAAACTTTTTACTTCCTAAATTTTGATGAATCCTTAATGCGTCACACAAGAGATAACCTAAGAAGCATGACTCTAGTATAGGCAAAGGAAGAAGTGATTCACACTTGAGATATGACACACTCAAGATAAGAATTCACACATATTTTTATTCATCTAAAGTTATGAAAATGAGTATAATACAAAAAGTGTGGTAAGAAGAGATTACGAAAACACTTCTCTTCCCTAGACTTATGTCCAAAAAAAATAAAAATGAAATATACTAAAACTAGGGATGATTAATTCACTTTTGCAACGCTAAAGCCACGAAGAAAATACATTTTATTTTATTTTTTCATATCACATCAAGAACATTCTGTGCAGAACAAACTCATGATGATTTTCGTTAGGTACAATGTTAGCTTAGAAACTATGCGTATATCCTCTAACAAATACTTTGCTTATCAAATAAAACAAGAGAACACACGAATTATATAATTTGTCAGACGAAACTGTTAGATGAAATACTCCGTGTCTTATATAATATATTTAACAACCATCGTCTAATAGATGAAACATATTCATATTTACACTTTGTTTAACAACATTTAATCAAAATTCGTAAGGGTCTGTTAAATATTACTCTAACAAAGCTTGTTGTGGGAATTGATTACATATACAAGGAAAATATAATTTTAAATAAAGAGGATAGAAGGCGTTGGAGAGAAGGATATGTAAGAATGTACATAGTTAGCTTAGTATATGAACAAATTCAAAAGCAGAAAATAGGAAAAGAATAGCCAGATCCAATTTTTAAAGAATAAAGAACTACAAAATTTCCAAAGCAGTGTGTTTGATAAAAAGACTCCAAGTGTGAAACTTAGCAACTATGTTGTGAAATTTAGCTACTAGTTCTAGTGTAATAGGGTGAAATTGAAGACAAAATACATACTCAATTGTCTCAATCATCAAGGAGTGCAAATAAATTGTGTACTATGATTATTTTAAATTTATTGTACTGAGGTAACTATTTACGAAATGAAATAAGGTATGAATTTCCTTTTATTAAAAATATAAGAGCTGAGAGTGTTTATTTTAAAAAAATTGGAAATAATTAGTAAAAGTAAGTATAATTTATTCATAAATTAAATATTTTTATTTATATATTTTACAATAATAATAAGAATTTCACCTGGGTTCCACTATTAAAGTAGTGTAATATATAAAAAAAAGGCAATTTGAGTAATCTACATCCTACAAAAAGTAATGATAAGGAAATAAAGCATACCATGATATTTTTTTTATCATTAATTACACTTTTCTTACCACGGCAATAAACAAATTAAGCTCTCATTCTTTACCTTTTTCTTCAAGCTAATTTTTCTGCATTTTTAACTATCCAAAAAAATACATTTTTAGAAATTAAATATTATTTTAAATTAAGGAATTAATTTCAAGAAAAAATACACAAGTTTCATTTTTTCTACAAAATGGTCGTGGCATTTTCTTTATGGGATACACAATTCTCTTATACTTCAAGGGAAATTGATGACTCTGTTATAAACCCAGATTCATTATAGTCAAACCACTAAGTTGTGTATGATTTTCGTCCTCTATTCTATCCTGTTTTACGTTCTCATTTTCGATTTTTACATTAATTGATTAGACGATATAATGAAATGTGTTTCTGTTCAACAATTAAAATAGACCCTGCACACTAATTGAATCTTTCTCTCAGCATCATTTTGAAGTTCTTTACTTTTAGAAAAGACTAAATGATGTGTAATTTGAAACCATTCATTACAAGACTTCCTTATGAAGAGATATGCATGTTATCTCCAAGAAGTCAGAAATGTATTTGCTTTCTTTTGTCAACTTCTGGGAGATTTGAAAAATATAAAATTATATCTCCAACTCCAATCCTTACCAAACAAGGTAACAATTATTTGATGCACTAGCACATTTCTGAAACCATCTAGTACGTCCAACTTGTTCCACGGTTGCTTCCATGTTCCATCCTCTGCTTATGCAGCAGAAACAACCTGTAATTATAGAAAGGTAGAAGTGAAAAACAAAGCAAAAAGATAAAACAAAGTTCCTCCTTGTACACAATCCAAAAGGCAGGGGTAATGTAGTATACAACAGAAAATTACATTACCAGTGAACTGAATGATTTTTTTCCGCAGCACGAGCAGGTTTACGGATTTATATAACAGAATGATACACTGAGATTCCCCCTTCTCACGCCCCTCCTTTTCATCACAGTCCACTAATCAGTAACTAACTGTTCCTCTTGGTCTTTCTTCTGGTGTAAACCTTCGATATTCGGACCCACGAGACAATTGTTAAGCCCGTATTTCTTTCCGGCCCACAACCCATTTGAGGATCTAACAGGTTCACAGGTAAAAAATTCTCTGCTCCATTATATGAGAGGCTGTTTCCGCAACGTGAATCCATAATCATCATTTAGAAAAAACATTACCACTGCACCAAAACTTAGAAATCTTAAGTACAGAGCAGCAAAAAATAAATAAAATAAAGATAATACCATTTTATAAATTTTCACACAATAATAAGATCTTTATTCCGATCAGTTGCAAAACAATGAATAATTTCATGGATTATTTAGCCTTAACAATAAGAAAATCCAGTTACTTTGCAAGACAGTTGATATGAGGAATTTCTAATGTATCCAAAAACTGCACATTTTGATGTTAAAAAGGAAAAAGAGATATCAAATATCAAACAAAAAACCTAAAGGAAAGACCCTCTAGCTTTCCAAATAACTCCTAAGAAAGTATATAAATACTAAAGAAATCAAATGTTGGAAGCAGATTTAAGGATAGATGCTTATATCAGCAAATACAAAAGGTAAAATAACAATCAAAAGATACCAAAAAAAAAATTATAGCGTTCATGTAGATTCTGGAGCGGAGAAAACTTGCCTGGCTTTGCAGTTCTTTAGGCGACAATGCCAACTCGAAGATGAATCTTGAGCATCAAATTACCACCTTTGCCTCCTCAAATCAACTAAGAAAATGTTAAATATTAAAAGACAAAATATTTAAAAGTAAATGATGTAGAAACTACTTCCAACTAAAGAAATCTGCATACAATTTTGCAATATGCCTGAGAGAAGTCAGTTGAAACAATGACTGAGCATAATGTAGCTTAAACACCAATCGAGATGATAAAGCAGACCGACGATTAACCACCCTCCATCAGTACCACAATATCTAGGATAAAGTTTTAATCCATTTCTTGGAAGTTGACATAACCAGGGCTCGGATGTCAAGGCATGACAAATATTGCATTGTCCAACTTCAAGATATTCCATTTGTCCTGCGAGATGTGTGATCATCTTCCATGCATACTCTGCTTGACCAGAATGACATCATTTTTTTGGCACGGACAACATTGCTCAAGCCAGGAACCTGCTTAACAGAGAAATTTTACTAAAACGTTCATATTTAATTAAAGAATGCAGAATTAAAAATAACTTGGAAATAATACACTCAGCTCAGAATCATATTAAATACTGCAAGAGAACCTACATGCACAAAATCTAAATATAACATTCTACGAGGAATGTTTATACTTAACAAAGTAGAAGAGAAAACATTAGCATTTCATCTGGAGACTAAGAAGCTCAAATATATTTTCCATGAACTTGAATTAGGTTCTTACTAACCTATTGGCATACTAGACTCACATTCAATCAAATAGGGTGATTCCTGTAGTATTTGACTTTAGTAAATATTTATTACACATTGAGAAGTGTTCTTTGTACTTAATTTGTCAAGCATAATATTAATTTAAGCACTTTTTAACTTGATTTTTCAGTTTTCTAAGTTTTTACAATTATAGGAAAACAGAGACTAACTATATTTTTTCATTGCCACGTCTAACATCTTAAAACTCTTTTGCTAGGTCTTGGTACAGAAAGGTTAGCAAAACAAAGGATAATTCGAGGAACATGGATCAGAGGAAGCAAGGTTATTGCTGCATCAAGGCTGGCTACGCAAGCCTCTATTTGGGGCTTAGCTTGCTTAGCCAAATATTAAACAGAAACTTTGAAAACATGGAAGAAGCAAACATATTGGCCAAAAAGATATTTAAAACAATATTTTTCCTTTAATCAATATTCTGACTTTAAACCTAACTCAATTCTACAAAATTGGATTGTAAGAATGAGGTTTGTACTTATATAGTATAATTTAGCCTTATGTCTAGTCGATGTAGACCCCTTAACACGCAACATCATGTCGACCATTGAACATCTCAAGCAAGGAACTAGGGGGGAACCCGATAGAGGGTAACACAAGGCCCAACAAACTTGACTAAGATAGGCTCTAAATGGTTATGATACCATCTTAAGAAAGAAGACTTCAAATTCAACTCAACCCTATAAAAAATCCGCTTGTAAAGTGAGGTTTGCACATACTAATATAGTATAATTTGACCTTATCTATAGCCGATGTGGATTCTTCAACGAAATATAATAGGTAAATTCTCAATAACACTTATCTCCTTATTGTTATCTTCAGGGATCCCCACCACCAAGTCACGTAAGTCTTCTTTCTCATGATCTAGAGTCAATGTAGGTTCTTAGGTATTTTTTGTCAAAAAAATAGTCTTCCTCATATTAGGTTAGTTCAATCCTATTTGAGTTAGCTTCATCACTTAGATCTTGAGCATCCTACTAAGACATATATGATAATGACAGGATGGAGGACTTTTCTCCCCCTAAAGCGAAGGACTAACAAAAAGAAGATTGTGTTTAATGATTTGTACCCTTTTTGTTAGAAGAATAACAAATAATTGCAATTTTAAGGGTTTAGGATCTAATTTATTGTGATTAGTAGGATTGAGAGTGAACAAAAAAAAAAACACATCCAAAGACTCGATACTGTAGACTTAATACTAAAGGAGAAGAGGAAACAAAAGACAATAGAGACCCAATAGGATTAATGTTATTTAAGACATGAGTAGGATAGGATTAATGTTATTTAAGACATGAGTAGGAAACTTGATGAAGAATATGACACTTAACACAACTTCTTCTTAGTAGGTTTTGGGAACAAACTTCTAAAAGGATGGTTCTAGCTATTTCTAAAAGACAACAATTCTACACTTTTGCAACCCCATTCTTCATAAACAATACCATTATGAGATAAAAATTTGGAGAATTCATGATTCACATATTTAGTGCCACTATCAAATCTAACTCGTTTGATGCTTTTTTCAAATTGATTTTGGACAAGATGGAAAAATTAATAAAAATTTCAAAGACCTCTAATATATTTTAAAGTGTATGTTTATGTGACATGAGTTCAATCCTCAATATAAGTAACAAACCATTTTACTCCAAAAGTAGATTCTAAAACAAGTCCCAAACATTAGAGTGAATTAAACCAAGTGGGAAATTACTCCTTTTACCTCAAGTGGGATAGGATGCACAATGATGCTTTGACACTTATCACATTTTAAAGACTTAATAAACTCTTCGGTAAACAAACAAGGGAACAAAGATTTGATAAGGTTAAATGAGAGATGTCCAAGTCTTTTATGATGAAATCCTATTTGGGAACTTGCCCATCTTTTTAATGTTTGTTGGCTTAAGACCTCTGTTTTTTTTGGTCATTGGAATCCAAAGATATAACTCACTTTACTCCTTAACAATTACAATCGTCTTCCTGACAGAACAGATAGAAGAAAAAGCGTTATTGAACAATTCAAATCTTTTGTGAGTTTTTATACCGATACAAGACTATTGGCCAATTATGGGACGTATAAAACATCTTTTAATACAATAGATGATTCTAAAGTTATACATCCGAAAACGCATATGGATCCACTATCAGCATTTGCAACTTTAATGAGTTGTTTTCAAGTCATTTTGAAGTATGAATTGAATAGCACAAGAAACAAAGCCATGTGATTAGTTGTTCTTGAGTCAAGAATCCAAACATCCTGAAGCACAGGGTCAACAATATTGAATGTACTCTTACCTTTTATGAACATGCTATACAATCCAAAGGACTTACTCGTTGATTTAATAATTCTTCTCAGAAGATCAAGTTCCTTATAAGCTTTCATACAAGCCATTGGAAAGAAAAAACATAACAGATGCAACAAATAGAGCTTTGATTCACCCTGCCAGCCAGTGTGAGGCATAGTTACTTATCTTGTGAGGTAACACTATAGAGAAGGGCGTACACCCACTCCCATTATTTCACACTTGACACTAGTTAAAAATGTACAGATCTTGGGTAATCTAGTATTGCCAAGTTATCAGGCTAGTAACAATGGGAAATCAATTACTGACTTGCAAAGAAAATATATGCATGTTAACACTATTGACTGGCATAAAATAAAACATGAGTGAAATACTGGCTGTGTATGAATAATTTTCCTTAACTAAAAGAGTATTCATATCCCTCTCATCCCAAATTCAAGTGGCAAAATTTTTGGTTGAGAGGAATGAGGGGAACACTTCCCCTGCTGTAATGAAGGCATATGAGATCTAGATTAAGATGAAGTAAAATAAAATTAAAAACATTTTAATAAGTGTCACCAAGGTGACTTGAACCATACCTTTAGAAAAAATAACTTTTCAGTCTTCATGTAGTGAGAATCTTATGATGTATCAAGACTCGGAATGATTTTTGGAAGCAGTCTGTAAGGTGGCCTGGAACTTGATTCACCATCACTACTTAGGAATTTGAGTTCATTTTCAAGAACAGAGTACGCTTCTGAAAATGCCTGCACCAATACCAGAAAAGCCAGATTCATCAAAGCATAATTCTTAAATAAAACCAACGCAATCAATACAAACATAAATAAATTCAAGAATCTTGTTTTAGTTCAATATTAGGTGATTGGATCAACTTCATGGATGAAACCATAAATTGTCAATAATATGCAATGATTTCGATGAACATATCAAGTTAAAACTTAAGTACTCAGAAAAATATCATAAATGTAACCAATGGAGTCCAACAAATACAAGCCGCCTTATGGTGGTTATCATATGCTTAATGGGTCCGAGCTACTTGCCACTTCTGTCACACCTTGTGGGTACACTGCAACTTAATCTTTTAATGTCAATTATTTTGTACCCTTGGCCCGCCATAGACAATTTTTAGGGTGTCTTTAAGTTCACATCAACTAAAGACATGACTTATATTCAGCTTATAAAGCTCAAACAACTCTCACCTTAGAAGCTAATTTTGTATAGTAAATTTACGAAGCTTGCTTGCTAGACCTTAACCAAATTTGTCCTTCAACCGCAACTTTCAACAATCATTTATACATTTCCTCTAAGAAAATAACAAACTGACACATCCCACATGGTTATTCAAAGTACATTCGTCATCCTCAGGCCTTTCAGGAACATCATTGCAGAAAAATTTGTAGACAGCTTGATTGGTTAATAAAGACACTATAAACTGCTTTACTGCCAAAAGCATGAAAAATTTAGTTTAACAGATTGTGGATAATATCAATCACAGGTTTCTTTCTCCTTTTGTCATGGCATTGCAAGGCCAAGTATGACAACTGAAATATGGAAAAGTTACTGGTAATAAATACCTTAATACATTGATGAATTCGGAAGCAATTCCTCCCCACATTATTAGTTGGGAAAAGAGGATCATCTATGTGAATTGGATCAATGCTGCAAATAAGATAATTTTCATTTGGCTGTAGGAAAAGGAATGATAATCACACTGTAGATAGAAAGTTTGGTGTCCATATTACCTACAACCTCTTTCTCTCTTTATATAAAGTCCACTTCCCTGAACTGATATTCGCATTTGCCGAGGATCAAACACATTCCTAAAAGAAAAATCCATTGAATTGAATTCTAACAAAAATACAATTATACAAGTCGTCTCTAGTAGCAACTATAAATATATATTTAAGTCTAGTTCTCTCACCCAAAAAAGTAAAGAAAATCCATCAGAAGGCTTCCATAGTTCTGCCAGAAAATGAAAGTTTATTTATTAGCCGTAAAATATCTGAAATAATAAAGGAGCGGAGGATTTAAGAATAACAGCCCTCCATAGCCTAGCTTAGTTCTTTTATACTAAATCCTCATTGATTAAAAGAAAAATAAAGAGTAAAATATGATTTTTTTTGTAATCGCTTTAAATTGTGGCATGCTATTCTACCCTAGTTTCAGAATAGTTCAGATGATGATAGAAAAATACTATTAGTCCTCCAAGTCTATCCACAAATACAGACTTAAATAACAAGAATGATTAGAGTTTACTTGGTTGATCGGCCGGCCAAGATGATGCTCATGCTGAAGAAATCGTATAATTAGTAAGACCTGCATGCAAAATAAAAACAAATGTGGTTTTAGCAGACCCAGACTACAATTTTTCAAGAAACTTAGTTGCCAAAACAAATTGTTTCCAACACAACTTCCACCTCAATTTCAAAAGGAAAGTGAATCTAAAGAACAGTTTCCCATAGAAACTGTGTAAAATCTTTTTTTTTTTTCACTTTTTCCATTTGATCATCACTAGACTACTGAGGACAAGATTACTACTACAGTACAAAAGGGACTTGTATAATTCATTGAGAAATGAAAATTGGCTAAGGAAGTAATCATGCATACCAAACAGTAGGAACTTAAGCCACCAGAGTAGGATTGATCAAGGCTCCGATCAGACAAAAATTGTTTTAGTACCAGAGCAAGAGGTGTAGCAGCAGGAAATTGCTCTGTCAACTCCTTAACCTACAGGAAGCAAAATTAAAGAATCACATGATACATTTGACCTCAAGTACATTATCAAAGCTGAATATACAACCACGACTCATTCACTAAAAAAATTGATTTTGTTGATAGACCATTGGATATCAACAATTCATACCATTGGACTTATTCAGATCTGAGACTCTTCATCTAATTTATTGTGATATATCAAGCTGAAATATCTAAAAAAATTATTCCAGGGAGGAAGTACAGGAGGAAAACATAAGATATACATTAAGACTCTGTATAAATATGGTAACAACCTTCTTTTCAGTACTTTTAGTTACATTTTTCCTCATTAAAAAAGTTAAAATAAATGGACCACTTCATTGGTAGTATCCAATTCTGCATTCTACTTGGGTAACAGAGCAATCCTAACAACCCACCCTAATTTAAGACCTTGTACAAATAAGCACTGTTTGTTACATTTCTCCTCATTAAAAAAGTTAAAATAAGTGAACCACTTCACTGGTAGGTATCCAATTCTGCATTCTACTTATGTAACAGAGCAATCCTAACACCTCTTGGGATTAATATATAAATTTAAGAAAAAAAAATTAATAAAAAAACAAATGTATTTTTGAAACAAACTAGCATGTTTGAGTCAATTAACTTCAAAGAAAATATTCAAACTTCCTAATTGAGCTCTTGTAAATGTTCCAATAGGGGAAAAACATATATAACCACTGAAACAAGATTAGATTATGTAATTAAAAACCATATAGACATTAGGAAATCACCATTTCTGTAGTCTGGAGTCCAGTATGCGAAGGGGTCTTAAAGCTAATGTCCAGACGAACTGATTTCGATTTCAAAGCATCAAATTTCATTTGGGAGCCCAAATCTTCTAACTGGATGGTATCAGAATTATTGTCATTACCATGTTCACCTGGAGTACGATGTGGGTCTTCATTTAATGACTGTATCATAGGAGCTGATGTGGTAACAATAACATCCTGAGGTACTTCCACCACAAGCATAATAATAGGAATCTGATAGAAAAAAGATACAGAATGTTACCTGGCCAGAAATCAAAAGAGTACACTTATTAAGTATAGATAATAACAGATTAAGAAAGAAGAGAGGTAGGTATTACAGCTGTATTTTCCACTGTTTTCAGAGAATCATTTTTCACCCAATCCTGATTGGCAAGATACCTAGCTGCATGCTGCCACATAAATATAATAGCATCAATTGTCTGATATACTGAACAACATTGTTCTTGGTATTACTATTGCCAAAATATACATACACACTAGAAAGCAGAAATCTCTATATTGTTTCGTCATAAAGAAAGAAAGAATAAAGGTTTAAATCCACTTCTTATCACCATAGTTTAACCAATGTGTAATTTTGGTTCCTATAAGAATTTAATAGCACATTTGGTCCTCCAGTTTGCCAAAAATAACCAAATATGGTCCAACATTATTATATCATCTGATTGGTGACAAAATGTTTAACATGTTTTCATTGATAAGAGATGTTAAAGCTTATTATTAAACATGGCAATTATTATTTTGCGAGAAAAAGTAACTAACATCATTATCACTGACAGGCATGCTAACATTTTTTGCTAAATATTGGATAATGTATTAGCAAAAGCAATGGACCAGAATAAATTAATTTTTAAAATCATGAGCACTTGCAATTAAATATTGGGATCAAAATTGTACATTGATGAACTGGAAATTAAAAGTCAATTTCAGACAAGAATAAACAACACCATAAGAAATTATTTTTAAATGCGATCAAATAAATATCATCCAAACAGAATCGGAAAGATCAATTCAAAAGATCTGTATAGTGCAGGAAGATTGAGGGGAAAAGCAACACATTCTATTTCTCAATTCCAGAATATAAAGGTCCTAACCACCAACTACTATCATACCAATATGTTTATTTTTAATCATCGCATGTTATTTCTAGTTCTTCCAAATAAAATAAACCAGTTTGTAAAATTTGAAAGAGAAAAAAAACAAGACAATAAGCAGGCAAGAGCGGATTATTTTATATTAAAGTGCACTTCATATATTCATGGCAAGTGTCAAAACTCAAAATCCTATATTAATCTTATTAATGTAGATGTGCACACACACACAACAGGCTAAGTAATCAATGCCAGGTGGTGGAATATGCCGAGGGCCAAAATTATGCCGTTTAAACAAGCCACTGCAGCCTAGCAATAGCAAGCCCCCCTTTTCAAATTGAATATGGAAGCTAGCAAAATTCCCCTCGCCATTCCACAATGATGGACATGACACTTCCATTTAACAACATTGACATCAAGTAGATGGAGAGTCAAAAGTGCAGGGAGCAAAAAGGGCCTCATTTATTGCAATATATACCTGAAGACATGTTTCCTTAATCCCATTACGACCTTCCAGTATTCCAGCTTCTTTAATAGGCTCCTGGATTTTTTTTATTAAAGTTAAACAAAGAGAATGTTAATCTGTCAGAATAATGAGATGCCAAGTACACAAACATGTAAAAAGTTATAAAATTTACCAGGTTTCTCACTGGAGGTAGACAAACCACAAGGTCAACATCACTTGTTGGAAGGGACATACCAGTTGCATTTGAACCAAATATGTTTGTCCGGGATCTGGGCCATAGAACCTGCAGAAATCGGGTTACTCTTTTGACAGCCCAATTAATGTAAGGCCTCCTGGCCATATTTTCTGCAGCAACCTGGATTCCATTATAAAAATTATAAGCGACATGATTAGCTTCTTTTGTCTTCTGGTGATGATATCAAGAAATACAAGGTTTCTACAAATTCAATAGCAATTCTATTTGTAAAGATTTTAATAAAGGACTGGAATGCAAATATAAAACTGATAAAAAAACTAAGGATAAAGATATTAAAACAAGCTATGTGAAGTTCAAAGTATGGATCATGCAGGAGAAAAAAGGCTGTAATGGACAGAATGTTTAATAACATTATCAACAAATAAGCCCAGTACCTGTTTACAGAAAGAGTCAATCTCATCATGGAGAATGCCATGCATCACAGATAAAGCTGCACTCTGTGCAGAACAGCTTTGTAACTCGGGAGGTTGCAAGGGAAAGGTGACATCTGGCTGCATATTTGAAAACCCACAGTCAAACCAACATATACATACTAAATCAGACTTATGTAAGGATCTTTCTTACATGTTCCTGGTCACGTGCTATCTGTGACAATGCAATCAGTCGGTCCTGCAGCAAGGCAGCAGGTAAAGGCTGAATCAAAGGTCGTACTGCAAGATTATTACTTCTCCAAGGCCACACAACTTCAGCACTGTCCATTCTTAAACAAGTTTCCTCCAAATTACTCCCATCATGATACCAGCCTCTCATCCCCCAGTGCCTTGGGCTGGAACTACCAGATCTAACCGTAGGAAAACCCCTGTGTTTCCTGGAATCACTCACAGGAGAAGGAGGAGGTGGACGTGGTGCACGTGGTACACAAAGCACAACAGGTGATGGTGGCCGCTTGATGCGAGGCTGCTCCCGCCTGGTGGGAGGAACACAGGGACTTTTATGATCAAACCTTTCCCTTGACAAGTTAGGAATAATTATTGGCCGTAGAATGGGATATGGATGTGAATCGCCTGCTTTTCCTTCAACTTCTCCAGGTAAACTATTACCCAATGAACCAGAAGTATCTTCATCCACTGCTGGATCAGTAACTGAAGGAGAATGCAATATCTTTCCAGGTACTTCATTACCTGACATCATGTAACCAACAGTCTGGGTCCCAGTCCCTACAGGATCAAAAGGAGAACAAAATGCAGCAGCAGTGGGTGACGTTAAACCATTTGTACTATACGAAGATGTGCAAGCAACCATATCATCCACAGTTCTATTCATGTCAGCATCACGCAAAGCCCATAAACTGTCATCAGAGCTAAGTGAGGGAGGCCTGGAGAAACCTTTTCCCGGATAATCAGAAGGGTTCCAGTACATTACGCCTCCACCAAAATATTGATTATAATCTATACCAGAAACAGCATGAACCTCATACTCTTCCTCAGATAAGCAGTGATTGTCAAATTCATCTGCTAGTTCCATTGTGTTTGTTAGGTCAGGTAAATCCCATGCATCCCCAGAATATTTTTTTCTTTCATCATCAGGAGCAGTTGCATCAACCTGCATGCTGTGAACAGCCAATCCTTTTGAAAAGGTGCATTGCTTCCTAGATATAAAACCAGAGTCATACTTAAAGTTTGGTGATGGGGTCATGCCTCCTCGGAAGACTGGGGGCCAGTCGAAACTCATAGGAATTGGACGAGAAAGGATTGGGTTGCATCCACCTTCAATAGAAGGATTTCTTGCCTGCTGTAATGTGGGAACAAATGGATGGCAGAAGTGATTGTGCCAATTGCGCCCAACATCCAGATGTAATCTATCTGTGGCAGGAGGGAGGTGTGAGTTAAAAGATGGAAAATAGATGGAAGGTACGCCAGGCCACTCATATGGACTGCACTTTGAGAAAGCTGAATTTCTACTTTCAAATAGACATCTATCGTGCTCATTCAACAGCCCAAATTCTTTTACATTAACCTCTCTAATTGGTTTGTCAGGAGCAGTCGACTTTATATCAGCTTTGGCAACACGCAATGAGTTCAAATGACAGGTATCTTCCTTGCCAAAGAAGCTACCTTGTTTCAATGCAGGTACAGGAGGAGTTATAGCAGCATTACAATCTAAATCACAAGTAAAAGTACCTAATCCAGAACATAAAGTTTTCCTTTCATCTGATAATAAGCAATACTGAGGCCCTAAACTATTGCCAGTTTCAGCAAGATCTTCAGTCTCTCCTTCAACTTTCCCGGTAGAACTGTTCTCCTTAGTAAGCCCACTAAGATTACTACAAAGGCTTGAATTTGAAGTAATGATGTCATTACCAATTGAATTGTCATTTTTGACATTCTGAATGGTAGAACTATTCAAAAACCTATCACATATTGCCACCTCACCTTCAGAAACAACAGTGGTGGAGGCAGTGTGCATAATTGATTTATGAGACTTTTCACCTGCACTGTCAACGACAATGTTTTTACTTTTATTTTTCTCTTTTCTACTTCTTTTTGAAGTGGTCCGTACTTTTACTGTGCCAACATCCAATCCTTGGGTGTGATCCTGATGATAAGTTCCGTGTTAAAAATTATTTATATCTATAAGAAATATAAATTAGATTAAAGAAAAAAGTTTTGCAACCATTTTTACAGTTGATGATGAGCACTCCATGGCAATCTCCTTCCCCATACAAACAGCAGGAAGTTCCCTGAATCCCACTAAATCGGTCTTCTTTTTATTATCCCCTTTACAATCAGTGTCCTGAAATATCAAATGGAACAAAACAGAATTGCAAATGGTAGCATAAATGTGATAAAACTATTTGAGCCATCTCTTTAAATAAATTTTAGTACCTTGAGTGGATTTTCATGTGAAATATCACCTGTGCATGTCTTTGAGACAGGATTTTGCTTTTTAGTATTGCGATTTCGTCCCTTCTTTTTCCGGTTAGAAACACTAAGCTTTTCTTTAGGTTTACCTGATGAAGACTTGTCAAGTGCCTCTCCTAATAGTTCAAGTTTTGTGCAGTCAAGTGAAATAACCATAAAAAATCCTCGCAGTTTTCTTAATATACAATCAGATATCGTACAGACAGAACCCAACGAACTAAAGAAAAGCTTTCCTATGTCATATTCACTATTAAGATTTGATGTTACAATCATATTAACTTCATGAAGTACTAATAAAGAATTGAAGGCTCTCGCTAAAGCAGCTGGTTTTTTACAAAAAGTGACTGGTGAAAGAACTGTTCCAAATTCCATATCGGCAGGAAGAACTGAGATGATCCGTTGAGCTGAGATAGGACCATTGTGTTGCATTAATTTATCCACTCCAACACTGTATAGCCAAATCTCATCATCAGAGGCACTACTTGACACTTCCAAAACATCACGAGTCTGAAAACTTGTGAAAATAAGTCAGCCAAGTACTTAGAGAAAGGCCACAAAATATATTAATTAACATAGATCATAACATGTAAAAATATACTATAACTTATAATAAGCCCTAGTATTGAACTGAGAAGTCATAAATATAGAAAGTAGAAAAGTATCCATCACATCCAAGATTAGATATTGCAAAGGATATTTAATGTGTTAATAATATGGAAGTAGTTAGCAACACTAAAATCTGGTTGAACCAAGTTTTATCCAAATTGTTACACAATGTTGTGAAAACTAGTGTGGTTATTGACCTAGTCAAAGCATTGGGTCAATAGACGAACCATTAAGTTACTGATTGACCTGGTCAACATTAAAAAATAAAAGGATATTATACATGTCAAACATAATTTACAAATCTAACGGTTAAAATCTTTACATAATAAAGCACTGATATCTGAAAAAAAATGTTCGAGACAATGTGATTCCATAGTTCAAATTTCAAAACATTATCATAGTAAAATAACTAATATCCGAAATAGAATTCTTAATAACAACACAAATCCTTATAAAAAAACTGAATGACACAACTCCATAAAAAAAAATTTAAAAAAAATATTATATATTTAAAAAAATTAAAAAATTAAAAATTTTGGATTGGGCCAACTAGGTTTCAATTGGCCCCATTGTGACTGAAATTTCGGTCTAAACATTAAACTGACCTAGTCTACCCACCAAGTCCTGACAAGGTTAGTCCAGTTTTAATAACTTTTACACTATTTAGAGATTCATTTAAAAATCTTAGAATATCTGCAATCATTTAAAAAATAGAAAGAGAGAGACAAATGGGAGTTTCTTGGTCCTCTGTATCATTGTATTCTTCTCTTTATTACACATCCTAATATAATTCCTATATTTCTATTACAGTCAATATTATTTTCTATAAAACACAGATTCCTAATTATCAAGTGCAATATAAAACTCTAAAAGAGAAATCTAAGTATTCCTTGAGAAATTAGTGTATCATTTTGAATCTATCCATAATTCCATCCATCAATATGCAAAGTATATCTTTAATCATGCTAGGTTATTACAGAAAACTCAACGTGCCACAATAAACATCTCCAGCTAAAATATGAAATACGTCCAATTTCAAAAATAAAGGTACAGGTGATTTTTATGAGGGCCTCTTCTTTTCCTCCAGCCCCCTTCCCCCCTAAGAAGTCAGCATTCCCTCTCCACCCAAAAATGAAAGACTAATTAGTCTTATGTAGCCAAAAATGACTATAAAAGAATGTACTTTATAATTAACAATTAGCATCATCATTTTCATTACCAGTAAACACCACCAGTAACCTTCAATATTCACAAATCAATTAGGCTTATAATGAAAAGCAAAAGGAAATTGCATTCTGATCCCAAAACCACAGGTGCACATATCAAAGTTCACTACAAAATATATCAGTGTCTTATATTAGGCTTTCCCTTGACATTGCAAAAGTTTCCTTTTAAGGAATGAAGCAATCTTGTAGAATCATAATTATTTCTAATATAATTTTTAAAGAATGAATGATTGCATATTACTTTGAATAACTAGTCACATTTTTTAGATTTTATTTGTAATGTAATATGGAATAAAAAACTTGCAGTCCGCAAACCACTGCTCCAAACTATTTCAGGTAGTCAAATTTGCACAAATATAAAATATAGTTTACCCAATTAAATCAGCAGTTGTTAAGCACGACATTACCAGTAGGGTTTATAAAAGAAACAATAAACATATCTTTCCCCATAAACTACAATGCATGCAATAGGAACATTAACTGTTACCCTCTCATATAAAAGCATTACACTTTACGAATCCTTAGTCTTTGCTTAACATCCCACCAACATATGTTTTCCATTATCAATTTTTATTAACTCTCCCACAAATTTCACAAGTTAAGTAGTATCTAGTAAATTTTTTCGAGTTTACGTCTTAAAAGAAAAAGTTATGTGAAACACATATGGAGAAAACGTTACAAAAGTTAAGAATCTTAATTTTAAAAAAATATAAACATGAAAATAAAATATTTAAAAAAGAAACAAAGCTAACTGATGCAACTTAAAAAAAGGTTACACACCCTAACTTCTCTCTTCTTCTCATTCTCAACTAATCAATGTATAACATGGAAATGGAAACTTATAAGTTCTTGTTTTTATACTTGACTTTTAAAATGCCTACACATTACCTAACAAAACTGTAAACTCTTTTTTTCAAAATGGAAATAAGTTAAGCAGTTATCATAACTATGCAATTCATACATCGTACTAAAAATTACACTAACTATGCAATTCACACATCACACTAAAAGTTCAATAAGTTCACATGGAAGTACCAAGGGTTTTGCAGCTTTCATAATGAAGGTGGTGAAGACCTTCCTCCTGGTCCCAGCATCCAAGTTCCCCCACCAATCCACGCACCCCTTCTTCCTCCAAAACACATTCACACCAACACCCGAAGCACTCATCTTCTCCTTCAACTTCACATCCCTCTTCCTCCCTCCACAGCGATTCAACCAAGCCAATCTCATCGAAACCTCCATCCTATTCGCAATAAACGCTTCAATACCATAATACCCCTTCGCTTTGAGCCAATGCAGCTCCACCCAATCCTCACCAAGCTCGGCCTCCTCCCCCCGGAGGAACCCGCCACCAGAGATCCTGTCCATGGCGCCCACAAACTGGTCCACATCCCCCACAAACCCCTCGGCAAGGGTCAGCGCGTCGAGCCGCCTAGCCGAGGGCGGCAGTGAATTGGCGGCCTCCTCACCCTCACGTGACTCAAACAACCGCGCGGACTCGAAGACCGCCCGCACTGTGGTTTCGGATTCAGCTACGCGCGCGATAAGGCCGCGGGACTTTTTGAAGCAGAGGGTGGGGAGGTTGTTAGGCGAGGGGAGGTCAGGGAGGAGAATGAAGGAGCCGTGGCCGTGGGATCGGAGTTTGGCGAGCATCTGGAGGAGGATCTGGACGAAATTCCCGTCGACGACGGTTAAGTAGGCCTGGCGTTGGTGAATTGAAAGAGAAGAGAACCATTTGAGAATGGAGGATCGAGGGTTAGGATTAGGGTTAGGGTTGGGGTTTGGGGATTGGGAGTGGTAGAGGGAGATGTGCGAGGTGAGCGAGTCGATGAGTTGGTGGTGAGCCATTGGAAGGAGTTTGGTCTCGTTTTGTTTTTGGTCTTTGCTTAATAAGTTGCAGGGATGATCATGGTCTGTTCTTCAGGATTTTGCTTTGGTATGCAGTACAATTTTGTGTATATCTCACTTTATTTTATTTCTTACAGTTCATTCTTTTCTAAACTGTACACATTTTTTGGACAGAGTTCAGAAAGAGAAAGGGTGGAGTTAAAACGACGAGTAAATGACTCGTTTACCTGTATTCTGTTTTTTTGTGTCGCTTCAATTTTTTAGAATTATTTTTCTTACACAAACTTCCAAACTTATTTTTCACACACGATAACTCCAAAACTTTGACTCCGACAATTCAAATTAAACAATACTATTTTTTATTTTACAAGTGTGTCTCTAAAATTGTTTTTAATTCCAAACATTTCTATATTAAAACGATAATTGAAATTACATCTTTATCACACTTTTTTACACAATTATATATATACATATATATATACTTTAAAAAATATGTCATTCAGATTTTTTTCATTTTAGAAATTTAGAAGAAAATAAATTTTAATTAAAAGTGTTAAAGTGAGTAAACTCGTCTCATCGTGGATTGAATTAAAAACAAGTCAACTTAACTCGATTTATCTTTCGATAAGTCATGAATTTTGTAATTCGACTCGACTAGGTTGACTCATATTTCAAATTTATATATTTGTTTGCACTACAATCAAAATATACTAACTTGACACACCTATTTATATCAGTAAAAATTAGAATATTCACATATTTCATTAACATTTGTCACCATTAGGAGGTGATATTATAAAGATGGTAATTAAAAATTAAAGTGTTAACTTGTATAATTGGTCAAACAAATAAATTAAACATTAAAATTGTTCAAACATTAATGAATAACATTCTAGTCTTAAAACAACCAAAGTGTCAATGTACATACTTAAAAGTAGTCGTTCTCGCTGGTTGACTTTGGTCGGACTTGATAGTGAGCTCCGGGTTGAAACAAATTTGCTTGGTGTATTGAACCGAGATGAAGACACTTTGTAACGAAGGGGACTCCACCTGTTGATCACACTTCGACGATCAAGTTAGTGAGAGCATTCAAACTATAAAATTTGTATCAGTGTAGAGTTCTAAAAAAAACTTACCTTTACTCAGGGTCTCAAACCCTTTTTATAGACGTTCCTTCAACAATTTTCATCAACAAGAATATAATTTCAACAACAAGAATATTTCGTTAATGTGCACTGTTCTTGCCGGTTGACCTAGTCGCTGGTTGACTCCAATCCCAAACTCTAGCTCCGTTTATCTCTGTTGGAATCAACTCTTCCCCTTAGACGTTGGAAAGTGGCTCCGTTGAGACAAAGGGGCCCTCACCTGTTGAGTGCACTCTAACGATCAAGTCAGTACAGGGCTTGTAGAAACAAGAAGTAACTAGTTTTAGTCTTAGAAACAACCTACCTTTACCTGGGATTTCAAGTCCCTTTTATAGCCTACCTCTTGTAACAACTTTCTATCATGAGAGTCCATTCTCAACTGAAAGCCTATGCAATAGGAAGATATTCTGTTCTAGGGCACACTCTCTTATTGTCGCAACTGAACATAACTCTTCCTCTCTGGAGTGCATAAAATCTTAACAGAATAACCACCAGGGTACCAACTCATGTACCAGCTTCAGGGGTCCAATCTGTTTCACGTAGGCACCCTCGGCAAGGCGCTACGCATCATACATGCAACCTAGCTCATTGTGCCCTAGCACACATGGGCTTAGGTTTAGAGAAAATATTTTGCTCGTACTAGACAATACGCACTAAGCGCACCCCTAGGTTCATTACTACCCTTTGCTGACCGCCTAGGCCTTGCACACAGGGGGTTATGTTAAGTGTATAGTGTTGAAGAAGAGCTTTGATGACTCCAAATCTCCATGGATAGCTTGAAGGTTGATTGCAGCTTGGATGGGTGTGTTATGGGGTAGTTTGAATTTGTTAATTCACTCTTAGTTTGAATCCAAAAGCTGGTTTAATTCAAATCCTTTTAAAAGAGTGTTTTATGAAAAAGTAGAAAAACAACCAGTTGTTTTATTGTTTCAATCGGTTGTTTCATACTAGGTTTTTGAAACTAGTTTTGGCATATTTAAATTTGGTTGACTTTGCTGTCAAACTAATTCAATCGATTGTTTCGACAAAATAACTGACTATTTTTTTAACTGCCTTAACATAATTCTATTAAGTTTGTTAAATCTGCTTTAAATGATTTGAAACTGATTTGGCTTTTACAATAAATGTTTTCAACTGCTAATTGGAGTATAAATGTTCCGTTATACGCTCCTAGCAAAAGTGTTACAAGATCATTTTTTAAATCAAGTTTTCTCCAAGATTGCTTAAAGCTTTGGATATTTCTCTAAGAGTGAAGTAGGACTTGTTGTGTACTTTGATTTTATTTGTACCAGGTGTGATCAATCCAATTTCCTCTGATCCTGCCTGTTGACCAAAGCGTTGGAACTTGCCTCGTCAAACTTGGATCGACGTGTGCACCGCTTCAACCTCCGTCCTTCGTCACGATCCACCTCAAGAACCTGCAAAAGAACAGAGCGG